>SL_3KL_010_SEDDRAFT_10000221_pt1 | contig 42557 bp, 34 predicted proteins | sample SodLakKL_010_SED_2_FD_10381 | JGI IMG/M metagenome (IMG submission 10381) | reverse complement strand
TCTGTCTGGCATACCGATGGAGACGGAATTTTTGATAACCCACACGCGCTGAACACCTTTTATACGCCGGGAAGCCAAGACCTTGAAAACACTGATGTGACCCTTACCCTGGAGGTAGCCTTTGGGGAACAGGATCCTGCATACAGCCATATGACCCTTACCGTGGCCCCTGATCCGGAAGTGGATCTCGGAGAGGACATCACCCTTTGCATGGATGAAACCGTTGTCCTGGATGCCGGTGAAGGCCATAATGCCTACGAATGGTTTGACGGCTCACAGGAGCAAACTTTCCTGGTTAACCCGGAAGATTTTGAAGAAGAAACTGTGGACATATGGGTTATCGTATACAACGAATATGGTTGTGCGGCTTCCGATACCATTCATGTGGTTTTTGAGGATTGCGTAGGCATCCAGGACCCGCTGCATGAAGGCAGCCTTTCGGTGTATCCCAACCCGGCGGGAGAAACGGTGAATGTTGACTTTATCAGCCGGCAGGATGCCAACACCACCGTATCACTTTACAGTTACAACGGCCAGGAAATAAGGACCTGGGAAACCGGCCGGCAACAGGGACCGGTAAATCTCAGCCTGAAGCTGGCCGGCATAAACCCCGGTGTTTATTTCCTTAAAATTGAAAACCGTGAGTTTTCTGCGACCCGAAAACTGATCATTCAATAAAGATACTGTGGAACCAAACAAAAAAAGGGCCTGTCTGCGGATAAGCCCTTTTTTTGTTATTTGGCAGGGTAAGCAATAGGTTGTATATTTAAATACAGAAAGTTTTACTTTTGTAAAAACACCAAAAAGAAATTGCCATGGCCAACAGAATGACCACCGACCCCAACGATATTCGCAAGATCATCGATAAGTGTGATGCATGTTTTATCGGCATGATCGACAAGGAAGGAAAACCCTATGTATTGCCATTTAATTTCGGATATGAAGCCGGCATCATTTATTTTCATTCCGACAAAAGCGGGCAAAAAATGGAAGTATTGGAAAACAATCCCAATGTTTGCGTGGCATTCAGCACCGACCACAAGCTTTTTCACCGTCATGAACCGGTTGCCTGCAGTTATGGCATGCGATACCGCAGCGTGCTTGCCTATGGAAAGGTGGAGTTTATAGAGGAATACGGGGAAAAAGAGAGGATACTGAATATTTTCATGAAAAAATATGCCGGGCGGGAGTTTTCATTCAATGAGCCGGCGGTAAAAAATGTGGCCATATTCAGGCTGGTACCCGATAAGATCCACGCCAGGGAATCAGGCTACTGATCCGGATTCACTTTTTTTCCTGCGCTTTTCCAGCCATAGAACTGTTTTCCGGTATAACCATATTACCAGCAAACCAACCAGGATACCTAAGATGATTCCTCCTATTACATCTCCCGGATAATGTACTCCTAAGTATATGCGACTGTAGGATTTTGCCAGGGCCCATAAGATCAGGAAAGGAGTAAGAAACTTTAAACGGTCTGCCAAAAGAAATATCATAAAAACGGCAAAAGCAAAGGAGTTGGCAGCATGCCCCGAAACAAATCCGAACAATCCCCCGCAACGGTTCCTCACGGTATGCACCAGACCCTCCAGATCAGGTTCATGACATGGGCGGAAACGCATGGTGATATCTTTCAAAAACCCGCTCCCCTGGTCACTCAAAGTGATCAGCAAGGCAATAAAAACCATGATCAGCAAAGCCTTCCATCTATAACGGTGTACAATAACCCCTAAAAGCACAAGATACAGGGGCACCCAGATTTCTTTTTGGCTGATATAAAACATCGCATCATCCAGCCAGCTGCGATGCAGTCCGTTAAGAAAAAGAAAAAGGGTTTTATCGAGCTCAAGAAGAAATTCCAGCATTAAATCAGCAGGTTATAAATATTCAGAAAAATTTTTTTATTCATTCATCATCTTCCATAAAGCATCCTTTAATTCCATAATGCCAAAGTGGGTATGGGAGGAGATGAGTACATGGGGTATATCCGGTATTTTCTTTTTTAATTTTTCTCGTTCTGTTTCATCAATAAGGTCACATTTGGTAACGGCCAGTATTCTTTTTTTGTCAAGCAATTCCGGATTGTAAAGCCTGAGTTCATTTAATAATATGCCATATTCCTGCTTTAGATCTTCCGTATCTGCCGGGATCATAAACAGCAGCACCGCATTTCGTTCGATATGCCGCAAAAACCGGTGTCCAAGGCCTTTCCCTTTGTGGGCCCCTTCAATAATTCCCGGGATATCAGCCATCACAAAGGATTTATCGTCCCGGTAGGCGACCATCCCAAGGTTGGGCACCAGGGTGGTAAAGGGGTAATCGGCAATTTCGGGTTTGGCTGCAGAAACAACGGAAAGCAGGGTGGATTTTCCGGCATTGGGAAAGCCAACCAGGCCGACATCGGCAAGTACCTTTAGCTCCAGGATCACGCTTTTTTCCTGCCCTGGTTCGCCAGGCTGTGCGTATCGGGGAGTCTGGCGGGTACTGGTTTTGAAGTGGGTATTTCCCCTGCCGCCTTTTCCACCTGGCAGAAGCACAAAAGTTTGATCATGTTCGGTAATTTCGGTAATTACCCGGCCTGTAGCCGGATCTTTGGCAACTGTGCCCAGGGGCACCTGCACAATAACGTCTTTTCCGGAAGCCCCGGATCTTTGCTGTTTTCCTCCGGATTCGCCATTTCCGGCAAACACATGGCGGGTGTACTTCAAATGGAGCAGGGTCCACAGCTGGCTGTTTCCTTTCAGGATCACATGTCCTCCCCTGCCTCCGTCGCCCCCGTCGGGGCCGCCTTTAGGAACAAATTTTTCACGCCGGAGATGGGCAGATCCTGCTCCTCCTTTGCCGGAACGGCAGAATATCTTTATATAATCTATAAAATTTGAAGTCATAATTTCCCTATGTAAAAGGTCGGGGAAGTACATTCATAAAAAACACGAGAAAGGGTCATTTTATATCCGAAAGAATTTTCTTTTTTTCAAGATAGGTATCAATGGCATGCGATATTTTGCTGAAAACTTCATCAACAGGGGCCATCCCGTTAATGGTGGCCAGTTTTCCCTGTTTAGTGTAAAAATTCAGCAAGGGCAGGGTTTGCTCCTTGTAAACCTCTATCCTTCTCCAGATAATTTCCTCGGCATCGTCACTCCTTCCGGAATCTTCTGACCTGCTCATCATTCTTTTGAACAACTCATTTTCTTCCACCTCAACGGAAATGACCAGGTTAATGGGAATGTTCTGACGGTTGAGCATACGGTCGAGGGCTTCGGCCTGAACAATGGTACGGGGAAAGCCGTCAAAAACAAAACCGGGCGAGTCCATATGTTCGGATGCCCGGCAATAGAATTCCCTCAGCACAATTTTATCGGGGACAAGCAGGCCCTTATCAATATACTCTTTAACTTTTCTTCCCAGGGGGGTGTCTTTTTCAATTTCTTCCCTGAACAGGTCACCTGTGGAGAGATGGATCAGTTTATATTTTTCCACAATCTTTGCAGACTGGGTCCCCTTACCCGAACCGGGGGGGCCAAAAATGATAATATTTAGCATAACGTGTTGGTTTATCCCCTATGCAAGGAAATTAGTTTATCAGATTAATCATCAACAATTTTGTAAATATCTTTTGTATTCCTGCCCAGGCTATTGTAGTCCAGTCCAAACCCAAGAATAAAATCATTTGGAATTTCCAGTCCTACATAATCGACTTGAATATCGGTTGTCACCGCATCAGGTTTGATGAGCATCGTTGCCACCTTAACCTGGCGCGGTTGATAGTTTTCCAGTTCTTCCACCAGGTGTTTGATAGTAATTCCGCTGTCAATAATATCCTCTAGAATGATCACATCCCGGTTCTTTATGTCTTCATTAAGCTTAAAAAGGGTCTGAACAATTCCGGTGGTTTGGGTACCGGCATAGGAGGACACATGAATAAAGCTTATTTCAGCGGCACTCCCGTAGTTTTTAAACAGTTCGGAGGCAAACATAAAAGATCCCTTCAGCACACACAGAAAAACAGGGACCGAATCTGCAAAGTCCCGATGGATGTCTTCGGCCATTTGTTTTATTGCGTTTTCGATCCGCTCGTAAACTATAAATTTCTCAAAGGTCTTATCATGAATTTTAATCCGTTCCATATTAAAGTCAGGTTTCAGGGCAGTGAGGCCATAGGAATTACAAAAATATACCAACGCCTTGGCTAAAACATCAAATAATTGTGAAAAATATTAACAAATTGTGAAATAATAAAATATTTAACCATCTTTTTCTCATTTTCAGCATATTTATGTCTGTTTTTCGGTTTTATCTCATTGGGCATATGGTTTTTTGTAATTTAGCCGCACAAAAAAAGTCTTATCCCCACTTTGCCAAAATATACGGAATCCTGATGGTTTCTATTTGCCTGACATGAGAAAGATCGGATTGTTATCAGACACCCATGGATACTTTCACCCCGAAATTCCGCGGATTTTTAAAGACTGCGATGAAATATGGCATGCGGGAGATTTCGGGAGCGAGGAAGTGGCTGCACAACTCAGGGAAGCAAAACCCCTGAGGGGGGTGTATGGGAATATTGACGCCCAGGACATCCGCCTGCAATATCCTGAATTCCTGCGGTTCCAATGCAAAGGGGTGGACGTGCTCATGACCCACATCGGGGGTTACCCGGGAAAGTATCCCTCGCACATTCTTGACATATTCAGGGTAAAACCACCGGATCTTTTCATCTGCGGTCATTCCCATATTTTAAAGGTAATGTCCGACAAGCGGTTCAAGCTATTGCACATTAACCCGGGAGCAGCCGGGTTAAGCGGGTTTCACAAGGTTATCACAATGCTTCGGTTTTCCATCACCGGCCCGGAAATAAAGGATTTAGAAGTGGTGGAGTTTGAAAAACCCAGGAGTTAAGCCTCCGGGTTTTCCCAGTAGCAGGCCATCCTGCACTTTTCATGGTCACCGGACCCGGTGATCTTATGCAGGGTCAGGTATCCGTTTTGATCCGGATCAATTTGCACCTGGGATTTCACATCATCAGTAAATTTGGTCTCCTTTTTAAATTCTACCTGTAGGCGCTTTAAGCCATATTGCAGGTAAAGTTCTTCGGGCAGGGGTTCAAAAGCCCATTCTGCATAGCAGGCATTGTTTACATGTTTGTTAATGTCAATATCGGCATATCTTACAGAAAAAGTTTTGGATGCATCCGGCCTGATTAGCGGGGGCACGGCTGCCATATCCTGTTTTTTTTCGGGGCTGTTAAAATGGCCATAGGCTTTTTTAACCTCATCACTTACCCGCAGGGGTCGCCTGCCCGAGGTACTGATAAACAGCCAGGAAGAATTTGCCCAAATCAATTCTTCATCCCGGGAATCCAATACCTGAAAATTCCTGAAGCCCATAAAACCATAAACCGAAACCGGTTGGGTGATGATCCTGAGGATTTCATTAAACCGGGGGAATCTTTTAAAATGTATATCCAGTTTGTGAAGCACCCAGATCACCCCGTTTTTTTTGTAAAAATCCAACCCAACCCCCAATGATTCGCTTTGTAAAAGGGAAATTTCCTCGAAATAATTAAGCAGGAACCTAACCCTGAGGTTTTGCTTTCTGTCGGTTTCGTAATAATGAACCTTATATTCTCTTTCAAAAAGTTTTTCTCCCATAAAGGTTGTTTAAAAAAACAGGGCCTGAATGCAGGAATGCAGACAGACCCGGTAAATATAATTAAAAAACACGAAGTTTGGCATTTCGGGAAAAATTAAGCCCGGGTTTTGACAGAACGGGCTTTTCCCTGGCTAATACTCTCTCAAGTGGGCACTGGCCTCACGAAGCTCTTTAAATTCGGTGCCTTCGTACCATTGGGGAAAATCGTCGGTATTGGCCAAGTCCATGCCGATATAATAAAACAGCCATAGATCCTGGTGAATGCCATCATACCTCCAGAGGTCGTGCACCACATCCGACGGATCATGATAACGTCCGTCAAGATCTTCCTGCACCATCTTGGAATACTCTTCATCTTCTCCGATATAATCTGTGCCGGCATTGGCATAGATCATGGGCACACCCTGCCGCACAAAATTGAAATGATCGGAGCGATAGTAGTAACCTTTTTCGGGCGACCCTTCAGGAACCAACTCCCTGTCCTGCCTGAAGGCATGCCGGCGAAGGTATTCGTCCATTTCAGAATTGCCATAACCTATTACGGTCACATCATGGGTGGCACCATACACATTCAGTGCGTCCATATTGATCCCGCCCACGGTGGTTTCCAGGGGAAAGATAGGGTTTTCGGTATAATACCGTGATCCGAGCAACCCGGATTCTTCGGCCGTAACGGCCATGAAAACAACGGACCGCCTTGGGGCTTGATCCAGGGTGGCGAAGCGTTCGGCCAGGGCAATCAATCCCCCGGTTCCGGTGGCATTATCCACAGCTCCATTGTATATTTTGACTCCTTCTTCCGTTTCTTCTTTACCCAGATGGTCCCAATGGGCCATATATACGATGCTTTCCTCAGGGGCCCCAGTGCCTTCGATATAACCAACCACATTGTAAGATTCAGAATGCCGGATGCTGTTTTCAAAACTCACGGAAGCCGTAAGATCCAGGGAGCGTGGAGAAAAGTCAGGGCTCACCGCTTCTTCCATGGCTTCTTGCAGGGTCCATCCTGCTGCTTCAAATATTTTTTCAGCAACATGCTCCTGCACCCAGCCTTCCACTTCCAGCAATGGTTCTCCATTGTTTTCGCCAAGGTGATACTGGGCCCCGGACCAGGAGTTTCTGACCACATCCCACCCATAGCCTGCCGGGGCAGTTTGGTGAACTATTATGGCTCCTGAAGCCCCTCTTCTGGCGGCTTCTTCGAACTTATAGGTCCAGCGACCGTAATAGGTCATGGCCCGTCCTGTAAAAAGTTCGTCCTGCTGCAATACAAACCCCGGATCATTGACCAGGATCACCACGGTTTTGCCTTCCAGATCAATGGCCTGGTAGTCATCCCAATCGTATTCGGGAGCCACCACCCCATATCCGACAAAAACCAACTCGCTGTCCTGAAGGTTCATTTCTTCCACTTCACGGCTGGTATTCACAATCATATCGTCCAGGTAGCTGAACGACAGGGAGTTATTTTCACCCGTGATCATCAGTTCCGAAAAGTTTCTTCCGGTAATTTCCATTAAAGGCACGGCCTGGCGGTAACTGTCTCCCACCGCAGGTTTTAACCCAATTTTGGCAAACTGGTTTTCAATATATTCAACCGTTTTTCTGCCACCAGGAGTAGCCGGGGCACGGCCTTCAAATTCATCGGAGGCAAGGGTTTCAATATGTTCCTTTACATTTTCGCTGAAAACCGGTATATCTGCCTCATCGGGCTGAGAGCATCCCGTTGTCATGGATCCTAAGAACAAAATCAATGCAGAAAGGAGCAAAAAACGGGAGAAATTTATTGATTTATAAAACATAACCATAAACTTTAAAAAAAATAAAAAGTGCATAAAAAAAGCTTAAACCCATGGGTTTGGAATTATTAAAACCCATAGCAAATCGGATACAATAATATAATTAAATTAACAAAACCGGATGGCCTTTGTTTTAAAAAACGTTAAATTGACGAATAGGGATCGGTTTCAAGCCTGCCAAAAAGTTCAAAAGGTCCGGCATCATGAATCAGCACTTCATAAAATTCCCCGACATGAACTTCCCGGGATTTTTCAATCAGTACTTCATTGTCTACCTCTGGTGAGTCAAACTGCGTGCGGCCAACAATATACTGCGCTTCTTCCCGGTCAATGATCACCTTAAAACGTTCCCCGATTCTATCCTGGTTGATTTCAAGGGAAATTTGTTCCTGTAGCTCCATCAGTTGGTCTGCCCGTCTTTGTTTTTCTTCCAATGGTATCGTATCTTTCAAAGAATAAGCACCGGTGCCCTCTTCCGGAGAATAGGTGAATACGCCAAGCCGTTCGAAGCGGTACTGGCGCACAAACTCCATCAGTTCTTTGAATTCGGTTGGGGTTTCGCCGGGATAACCCACCATTAAGGTGGTACGCAGGGCAACCCCGGGGATCTGTTCACGAAATTTATCCAGAAGCTCAAGGGTTTCTTTTTTGTTGTGTCCGCGCCGCATGGACCTGAGGATCTTGTCAGAAATATGCTGGATAGGAATATCCAGGTAGCGGCAGATTTTTGGGTTTTCAGCCATGATACCGATCACCTCCTGTGGGAAGTTTTTCGGGTAAGCATAATGCAGTCTTATCCATTCAATTCCCTCAATTTCAGAAAGGGCATTCAGCAAGGATCCCAGCAGGGGTTTTCGTTCAAGATCGATTCCGTAATAACTCAGATCCTGCGCCACCAGCAATAACTCTCTAACTCCCTTTTTTGCAAGCTGTGTGGCTTCTTCCACCAGGGCATCGACAGGCACTGAGCGAAATTTTCCCCTGATCAAAGGGATGGCGCAAAACGAGCAGGTGCGGTCGCAGCCTTCAGCAATCTTCAGGTAGGCATAGTGTCCGGGTGTGGTGATCATCCGGTCAGGCAAACCGGGCTGGTACCTTTGATTGAGGTATGCAAAAAGCTCATGGGGTTCCTCAACGCCAAACCATGCCCCCGCCTCGGGAATTTCTTTGATCAGTTCCTCTTTATACCTTTGCGATAGGCATCCGGTAACCAGCAGCTCCTCAATTTGGCCTTGCTTTTTGGCAGCGGCATATTGCAGTATGGTGTCAATACTTTCTTCTTTGGCGTCATTGATAAAACCGCAGGTATTGATAATGACGATATCGGCTGCTCCATCAGCATCATGGGAAAGCACGAAACGGTCCGGGGAGAGTTGTCCCAGGATTTTTTCCGAATCCACCAGGTTTTTGGAGCAACCCAGGGTAATGATATTGATTGATTTTTTTTTCACAGGATTAAAAAGGAAAGGAATTATTCCTTAAAGAGGGTTTGCACAAAGGCCTCACGATCGAAAATCTGCAGGTCCTCCATTTTTTCCCCCACCCCAATGTATTTAACGGGGATATTGAACTGGTCGCTTACACCTAAAACTACACCGCCTTTGGCCGTTCCATCAAGCTTGGTAATGGCCAGGGCGTTTACTTCGGTGGTGGTGGTAAATTGTTTGGCTTGTTCAAAAGCATTTTGCCCGGTGGAGCCGTCCAGGATCAGCAGGATTTCATGGGGTGCGCCGGGGATCACTTTTTGCATCACCCTTTTAATTTTTCCCAGCTCATTCATCAGGCTAACCTTGTTGTGCAGGCGGCCGGCAGTATCCACGATCACCACATCCACCTCATTTTTAACCGCATATTCCATGGTTTCGTAAGCCACGGAAGCAGGGTCGGTGCCCATTCCCTGGGATACAATGGGAACACCTGCCCTTGTGGACCAAATGGTGATCTGGTCTACTGCAGCGGCTCGAAAAGTATCGGCAGCTCCCACAACGACTTTTTTCCCGGCAGTTTTAAATCTATGGGCCAGTTTGCCTATGGTGGTTGTTTTGCCTACACCATTAACTCCTACCACCATAATTACGTATGGACCGGAATGATCTCCCTCAATAATTTCCGAAAACTGGCTTCCCTTGTTTTCGGCAAGCAAAGCCATGATCTCTTCCTTAAGGATGCGGTTAAGGTCTTCCGTACCCATGTATTTATCCCGGGCAACGCGCTCCTCGAGTCGTTCAATAATTTTTATGGTAGTGTTTACCCCAACATCTGAACTGATCAATATCTCCTCCAGTTCATCCAACACAAGGCTGTCGACTTTGGATTTTCCGGCCACGGCTTTGGAGAGCCTGGAAAAAATGCTGGTCCTGGTTTTATCCAGGCCTTTGTCCAGGCTTTCTTTTTTGTCTTTGGAAAATATATCGAAAAGTCCCATGTTTCTGAAAATAAAAGCAGGGTAAAGTTAATCAATAAAAAAATAAAGGATAACAGGAAAGATGCCTAAAATTAAAAGTTGGTCAAATGCTGGTATCATGCGGTGATAAGTGCATAAAATAAAAATCAGATCTGCCATGCAAAGACAGATCTGACAAATTATTATGTAATTATGCAATTACTTTTTCTGGGTGAAAAACTCTTTCACTTTATCCGAAGCAATGATTTCTTCGTTAAAGGCGTAAGCACCGGTTTTGGAGGATTTTTCCATCCTGATCACTTTCGCAAAACCTTTTCCTGTATCTGTTTTAAGTGTTGCAACTACTTTCTTTGCCATAATTCAAGCGTTTATTTGATTTCTTTATGAATGGTCATTTTTCTTAAGTGGGGATTGTACTTTTTGATCTCAATCCGGTCGGGTGTATTTTTCTTGTTTTTGGTTGTAATATACCTTGATGTACCTGGCACCCCACTGTTTTTCTGCTCAGTGCACTCCAGGATTACCTGTATCCTTGCTTCTTTTGTTTTCTTTGCCATGATAAAAAATTCTTTTTTTTGATTTTTCAGGAGCGCAAAATTAAGCATTTTTCTTAAAAAAACCCAAAGAAAGGAAAATAAATAATGTGGGATTTAATTCCGGAAAGCTTTTCTAAGGAATGGGTTTGAAGCTTTTGGGTCCAAAAATTAAAAAATCAGGCGGTTGGATATCCAAAACATAATGTTTAACTTTGTAGAAAATAACAAAAGTTCTCGGGATTTTCTCCGCAAATTCAGGAGATTATCCCGTATATTTTTTAAACCTAACACAAGCATTATGACGCAATCAGAAGCAAAAGTTATTTCCTTAACTTATGAACTTCGCGAGGGAGGCCCTGAAGGCCAGGTATTGGAAGCTGTTAAGCAGGACAATCCTGTTGAATTTTTATTCGGGGCGGGCAGGCTAAACCAGAGCTTTGAAGAAAACGTTAAAAACCTGGATGAAGGAGAAAGTTTTGAATTTACCATAGAATCTGATAAAGCCTATGGGCCGGTTAACGAAAAAGCCATTGTTGACCTTCCAAAAAGCATTTTTGTTATTGACGGGAAATTGGCCGAAGACCTTTTGGAACCGGGCAAGATCATCAACATGGAAGACCAGCAGGGTAACCCACATCGCGGACAGGTGGTGGAAGTAGGTGACGAAACCGTAAAAATGGACTTCAACCATCCCCTGGCGGGCATGGACCTTCATTTTAAAGGAAAAGTTGTCAACACCCGGGAAGCCACGCCCGAAGAGTTAGATCAGGGCCAACCTCAAACCGGAAAAAACGAATAACTTTTTAATTGAAACAAAAACCAAAGAGGGTGTTTCAGACTGTTGAAACACCCTCTTTTTATTTGCTCTCCTATCCGGGAAAGTTTCCGATTATTCAATTCTCAGGAGCTTAATTTTTTATTTGATACAGCCTCTTTTTTTATTTGGTGAGGGTTTTGAGGGATGCAATATGGGTGGTAACCCCTACGGCAATTAAAAACAACAATCCCCTGACCCACCAGAGATCTACCGCCCAAATGGCAGAACTGGAAATGGTGACCCAGAGCAAGGCAATGGTAAATATTTTTACTTTAAGGGTTACCCCACCTTTTTCACGATAATTACGGATGTACTCTCCAAAATAGGGATGAAGGATCAGCCAGCGGTAAAACCTTTCAGAACTACGTGCAAAGCACCAGGCCGAAAGCAACAAAAATGGGGTGGTGGGCAATAAAGGCAATGGAATACCCAGCAAACCCAGTCCCAAAGAAATGGTTCCCGCAATAATTAAAAGATACCGTTGGATGGGATTTAACTTTTTACCAAAAGAAGGCTCCGGCGGTCTTTCCATTAAAACAAAATTACTAAATTATTCAGATTACAAATTACTCCAAAACTTGCTGTTTATTAAGGCGAATCCTGCTGCATGAATAAAAAATGAAAAACATTCCGGTTATCAGGAATCGCTTATTAAAATTTATCATTATTAATAAGTTTAATAATTTTGAAAAAAATCTGAGATTAAAAAAAGAAGCTGGATATTTTATTCAGTGGTAAGCACCAATAATAAGGGCATATATGGCATTAAGGGAAATCAGGGAGGATTCATTTTACTTACAAAGTTTTAAAAACCGCCGGTTTTATGTTAAGCGCTACGACCCCGCCGGGAAAAAACCGAAGGCCATTTTGCAGATCATCCATGGGATGGCCGAGCACGGGGGCCGATATCATGATTTTGCCTGCTTTCTTGCCAAAAATGGCTATGCTGTGGTGATCAACGATCATCCTGGGCATGGAAAAACGGCAGAAAATCCTGAAGAGTTAGGCGTTATTCCCAAAAAAAGGGGTTGGGAAACCCTTTTGGAAAATATCCGGTTGGTTTATTCCCAGATTAGAAAGAACCAGCCCGAGATCCCGGTTTACCTTTTTGGCCACAGCATGGGCAGCATTCTTGTCCGTCATTTCATTTCGGTTTATCCGATTTACATCCAGGGGTTAATCCTCTCGGGAACCTTTGAATCCAGCCCTTCCCTTGTAAAAACAAGCCGGGTCTTTACCAGGATCAAGTGCCTGACGGAAAGCCACCAGCATAAAAGCAAATGGTTTAACAAGTTCTTTTACTGGCGTTTTAACCGGCATTTCAAGCCCCGTCCCACCCGCTTTGAGTGGATCTCCTCCGAACGTGATGAGGTGGATGCCTATGTAGAAGACCCCTGCTGCGGTATTGACTGCTCTAATGGGTTTTACACCAATCTTTTCAAGGGGATCAAAGAAATGAAAAGGGCCGAAGCCACCCTGAAATACCGAAAAAACCTGCCTTTGCTGATCTTAAGCGGGCAGCAGGATGCCGTTGGCAATTTTGGAAAAGATGCCCTGAATATCCACAAAAGATTTTTTAAACAGAAATTCCAAAACCTTACCCTGAAAGTATTCCATGGCCGGCACGAATTGCTTCATGAATCAAACAAAGAAGAGGTATATTACTTTTTGTTAAACTGGTTGGAGGAACACCTTGCAACCCGTTAAATTAAAATTTCCCTTTTCGATTTACCCCAGCTGTGCCATTAAATGAAAAGTTGTAATTTCGGGGCAAAATTTTTTGAGCCGCTTTTGCCGGCAATTATTTTAACAATTTATTATCAATCAATTATCCAAAAATTAATTCATTCACGAATGAAAAAGTTTAAAGCATTATCCGTTTTACTGTTATTAAGTATGGGCATTTTGTTCAATGCCTGTAATACAGGCCATCAAACCCCACCCCTGGATCGCTCCAATATGGAAAAAAGTATTGATCCGGGAGAAGATTTTTTCCTTTTTGCCAACGGAAGCTGGCTTGAGGCCAACCCCATTCCGGATGATTACAGCCGTTACGGGGCTTTTGAAGAGTTGAGGCAGGCCAGCGATGAACAACTCAACAGCCTGGTTGCCGATATCAGTGCCGATAAAGGGGCCGGGCAAGGCAGTAACCGCCAAAAGATCCGCGACCTGTTCAACAGTGCCATGGACACCCTGGCTATTGAGGAACAGGGCCTCAGCCCGCTGATGCCCTTTTTAGAGAAAATTGATGCCATCTCTTCCAAAGATGAGTTGGCAGAAGCCTTTGCCTATTTTCATCTGAGGGGTACCCGGCCCTTGTTCTCGCTTCGTGCAGCACAGGACCGCAAAAACACCGAGATGAACATTGCCAATCTTGGGCAGGGCGGCCTCGGCATGTCCGACCGGGACTATTACCTGAAAACAGACAGCCGCAGCAAGGAGATAAAGGCCGCTTATGAGCACTTTATGGAAACCATTTTCATCCTTGCCGGTTACAGTGAGGAGCAGGCGGCTTCAGCCCGTAAAAAGATCATGGATCTGGAGACACGGCTAGCCGGGGCATCCATGACTCGGTTGGAAAGACGCAACCCTCATGCCACCTACAACAAAATGAGTGAGCAGGAGTTAAAAGATCTTGCTCCCGGCTTCAACTGGGAAATCTACTTTGCCGGCCTTGGCATTGAACCGGAAGATCTGAACGTTTCTCAACCCGGCTTTTTCAGGGAAGCTTCTGCCACTCTGGAAGAATTTGATCTTGAAACCTGGAAGACCTATTTACGCTGGAATCTTTTACGTTCCAGTGCTTCATTCCTGACAGACGATTTTGACCAGGCTGCATTTGATTTTTACGGCAGGGTGATGTCGGGCAGCAAGTCGCAAAGAGAGCGTTGGAGACGGGCCCTGGGTTCTGTAAACCGTGGGATGGGAGAAGCTTTGGGACAGGAATATGTAAAGCGTCATTTCCCCCCGGAAGCCAAAGACCGGATGGAAGACCTTGTAGAACACCTTCGCAGCGCTTTTTCAGAACGTATTGACCAGCTTGCCTGGATGAGTGAAGAAACAAAACAACAAGCCCATAAAAAGCTGGCCTCCATGAATGTGAAAATTGGTTATCCGGATAAATGGACCGATTATTCAAACCTGCAAATAAATGACCAGCCTTATGTGTTGAATATGATGGAAGCCAGCCGCTTCAACACCATAAGGAACCTGGAAAAAATAGGACAACCCGTTGACCGTGACGAATGGTTTATGAACCCCCAGACTGTCAACGCCTACTACAGCCCCACCATGAACGAGATCGTTTTTCCCGCAGGCATTTTGCAGCCCCCGTTTTTCTTTATGGATGGGGATGATGCTGTAAACTTTGGTGCCATTGGCATGGTTATCGGTCATGAAATGACCCATGGCTTCGATGACCAGGGACGTCAGTATGCACCTGACGGGAATCTTCGCGACTGGTGGACCAAAAATGACGCAACACGTTTTGAGGAACTGGCCGAGATACTGGTGGATCAATACAACAATTATGTATTGCTGGACACCCTGACCATTAACGGTAAGCTTAGCCTTGGAGAGAACATTGCCGACCTTGGCGGGTTGACCATTGCTTACCAGGCCCTTCAAAACAAACTTGAGCAGGACGGCCGGCCCGAACTAATTGACGGGTATACCCCGGAGCAAAGGTTTTTCCTGGCTTACGCCCAGGTGTGGCGCAACAACATCCGCGACCAGGAACTTATGCGCCAGATCAATGAAGGCCCCCACTCCCCAGGGGAGGCCAGGGTAAACGGTATTGTCTATAACCTGGAGGCTTTTTACCAGGCTTTTGACATTGAGGAGACCGCAACAAGATTTATTGCCCCGGCAGACCGGGCTGAAATCTGGTAGCAGGAATTTTAAACCCATAAAAAAAGGAACGGCTGGCAATCGGCAACTGTTCCTTTTTTTATTTTACAATGGATTTACTCACCCATCATTTCAGGAAAAACCCTTTCTGATGTCTCCATCAACTCCTTTATGCTGCCGAAGCTCTCTCCGTCAACCAGGGCTTCCTTACCGCTAACTTCACCAAGCAGGGAAAAGTCTACATCTGAAAGCGCCATCAGTTCAGCAAACTCTTCTTCTTTTTCCGGACTTACACTAACCACAACACGGCTCTGGGCTTCCCCGAAAAGAAAGGCATCTTTCCGGATACCGGCATCGGATTCAATCCTGAAGCCTTTATTAAAAACCCTGGCACTTTCAAACAAGGCAGTAAACAGTCCGCCATCGGCCACATCATGCGCGGAACTCACGAGACCTTTGACAATGGCTTCATACAACACTTGTTGCACCTGTTGTTCTTCATCAAGGTCAAAATAAGGAGGCGGGGAAAGTTTCACCCCATGATAGCTGTAAAGGTACTCTGAGCAATTGATATCATTTTTTGATGTTCCGATCAGGAAGATCTGATCTCCTTCCTTACGAAAACCTATTCCGGTTTGATGGGATTTGTCTTTCAGTACCCCCATCATGCCGATGACCGGAGAAGGAAAAACGGGTTCGGTTTTATTTCCGGAGGATGCCTGGTTATAAAAGCTGACGTTGCCGCCTGTAACCGGAGTTTGGAACTTTTCACAAGCCTGGCTCATGCCTTTGATGGCATTTACAAACTGCCAGTAAACTTCCGGGTTGTAGGGATTTCCGAAGTTAAGGCAGTTGGTAATGGCCGAAGGCACTCCCCCGGCGCAAACAATATTTCTTGCAGCTTCAGAAACTGCAATGGCACAACCTATCATCGGGTCGGCATAAACGTAACGGGAGTTGCAATCTACCGATAAGGCCAGTGCTTTTTGCGTTCCTTTCAGGTTCACAATTCCAGCATCGGAGGGGTTGTTGGTGGTCATATTCTTGGTCCCCACCATGGTATCGTATTGGTCTGTTACCCATTTTTTGGAAGCAATGTTGGGGTGGCCGATCAAAAAGCGGGCAACCTTTTTTAAGTCCTCAGGAATTGGCACCTGATCAATGGAGAATTTATCCTTTTCTTTAAAGTAGGTGGGTTCGCGGTATTCGCGTTCGTACACTGGTGCACCTCCGCCCAGCACCAAAGAATCGGCCGGAACCTCTGCAACCAGTTCTCCATGAAAATAATATTTCAGGATATCACCTTCAATCACTTCGCCAATTTGTACACAATTCAGATCCCATTTTTCAAAAATCTCCTCTACTTCTATTTCCCGGCCTTTTTCCACCACTACCAGCATTCTTTCCTGGGATTCACTCAGCAGGATTTCGAAGGGCTGCATATTTTTCTGACGCATGGGCACTTTATCCAGGTGAATGACCATACCATGTTTGCCTTTTGCCGACATCTCGCTGGTGGAGCAGGTAATTCCTGCCGCACCCATATCCTGCATCCCGATGACGGCCCCGGTTTTAATCACTTCCAGGGTGGCTTCCAGCAAAAGTTTTTCCTGGAAGGGGTCGCCTACCTGCACGGCGGGGATCTTGTCGGCGGAAGCTTCGGTAATGTCTTCAGAGGCGAAGGTAGCGCCATGGATGCCATCTTTTCCGGTAGCGGATCCCACGATAAATACCGGATTTCCGGCTCCATAGGAAGTGGCAGAAACAGTGTTGCCGGTTTTCATTACTCCAACGGACATGGCATTGACCAGGGGATTGGTATTGAAACATTCGTCAAAGAACACCTCACCGCCCAAAACAGGCACGCCAAAAGCATTGCCGTAATCCCCTATGCCTTTTACTACTCCTTTGAGCAGCCATTTGGTACGCTCCAAATCCGGTTTTCCAAATCGCAGGGAGTTCAGCTGGGCAATGGGTCGTGCACCCATGGTGAAAATATCACGGTTGATGCCTCCAACGCCGGTTGCGGCACCCTGGTAAGGTTCAAGCGCAGAAGGATGGTTGTGTGATTCAATTTTGAAGGCGCAGGCAAGGCCGTCTCCAAGGTCCACCAGACCGGCGTTCTCCTCACCTGCTTCAGCCAAAAGGTGTGGTCCTTTTTTGGGAAGGGTTTTCAGCCATTTGATGGAATTTTTGTAAGAGCAATGTTCTGACCACATTACGGCATAAATGCTCAGTTCATTGAAGTTGGGTTCCCGCCCCAGAAAAGTTTTGATCTTTTCATATTCTTCGGGCAGTATCCCCATTTGCTTGATAACCTCATCATTTACCTGGGGGAGCGTATCCATTTTTTTCATGGGTTTCGTTTGTGTGTTGCAAAGATTTGCAAAAATACTTAACTATGCGCAGCCACAAAAACATTTCTTTTGTAATTAAGAATTAACTTTGAAAAATCATGCTGGAGGCTGTTTATACATTATTTTGGGTCATTCTTTTTATTGGCGTTATTAAATACGGAGGTTTTTTTCGAAACACCCCCCGGGTGGGATTTCGTACCCTTGCCTGGCTTTTTCTTATCAAGTGTTTTAGCGGACTGGCTTTTATTCTGGCTTATACCTTTTATTTTGACCCGGAAACGGCAGATTTTTTAAGTTTTTTTCAACAGGGGAAATTGATGTTCTCGGCTATTCATGACAATCCCCTGGATTACCTGAGGATGCTTACCGGTATAGGATCCGGGCAGGAGCATCTTGAAGTTTATTATTCAGAAATGGGCCATTGGTATCGCCCCTGGTACAGTCCCCTTTACAATGACAACCGCCTGCTGATCCGGTTCAACGCCCTGGTTCATTTGTTTTCATTCGGCTACCTTCATGTGCACAATGTAGTTTTAAACTTTTTTTCTTTTGCAGGCTTAGTGGGCATATACCGGTTTGCCGCCGGTTTTTATCCTAAAGAAAGAGCATCCTGGCTTTTGATGGGGATTGTCCTGATGCCTTCAGTGCTTTTCTGGGCTTCGGGCATCATCAAAGAAGGTTTGTTGATGGGGGTGTTCGGTCTGTGGTTATTCCTTGTACATCAAATTTTCTTTCAAAAGAAAACCGGCCTGATGAATATGTCCGCCCTGGTATTTTTAACCTTTGTTTTTACCCTTCTTAAACCCTATGTGCTGTTTTTATTCATCCCATGCCTGTTTGCCTTTTATTTCTCGCAGGTAAAAAAAGTCAAAACCCTTTCGTTGGTTTTTCTGTCGGTCATTTTTGTTTCCGGATTCCTTGCCCTGGGTTTTGGGAGGTTATTTCCGCAGTACGATATTATTAATCTGCTGGTCCAAAAGCAAAACGACTCCATTATTTATTCCCTGCATGTGGAGGCGGGCAGCATCATCGAAGTAAGATACCTCCAGGCAAGGTTGACAGACATTGCGGCTTTTATTCCCCGGGCATTGCTTAATGTTTTTTCGCGCCCCCACCTGTTAGACTCCCCTTCTCCCCTGGTGATCATGTCTGCCGCGGAAAATCTGCTGATCAAGTTCATTACCCTTGTGATCCTCATTAAGGCAATAAAAAACAAAGGGCTTCCTCCTATTGCCTGGATGGGTCTTTTGTTTACCCTGATCCTGTTTACATTTGTCGGTATTTCCACCCAGGTTTACGGTTCGCTGGTCAGGTACAAAGTCCCGGCATTGCCTTTTCTCTGGATAGCGGTCGTTTCGGTGAGTGATACAAAAAAAATAGAGCAATGGCCGGCTGTCAAACGCCTCATTCATTTTTCAGAAAAAGCAAAAAACAAGTTTCAAAAAAACATAACTCTTCGCAAAAAATCAACATCATGACAAAAACCATAATGATAACCGGAGCAAGTAGCGGGATCGGTGAAGCCTGCGCCTGGCGGTTTGCTGCAGAGGGCTTCAGAATGATCCTTACCGGCCGGCGTAAAACCCGGCTTGAAAAATTAAAATCTGCCCTCAGCGAAAAGCACCAGGTGGAAATATTGCCCCTGGCGTTTGATGTTTCCAGCAGGCAGGAGACAGAACAGGCCATCAAAGAACTACCCCGGGAATGGGAAAAAATCGACATATTGGTTAACAACGCAGGGCTCGCCCTTGGTTTTGGCGGCATTGATCAGGGAAATATTGACGACTGGGAAAAAATGATTGACACCAACCTGAAAGGCTTGCTATATATAAGCCGTGCAATAATGCCCGGAATGGTGGAAAGAAAAAGCGGGCACATAATAAACATCGGATCTATTGCCGGCAAGGAGACCTATCCCGGGGGCAATGTATACTGTGCAACCAAAAACGCCGTGGATTCTCTGACCCGGGCCATGCGTATGGACCTGGTCCATTATGGCATCAGGGTCAGTAATGTAAGCCCCGGTGCCACAGAAACGGAATTTTCCGAAGTAAGGTTTCACGGAGATATTCAAAAGGCCAAAAATATTTATAAAGGATACAAACCCCTTTGCGGTGACGATGTGGCGAGGGCTGTTGTGTTTGCAGCCACACTGCCCGGGCATGTTAATGTTAACGACATGCTGATCATGCCCACAGCCCAGGCCGCTGCCACTATCTTTAACAAAAAAGGAGAGTAAGGCACAGGAAATTTTATACGAATGCCTCAAAAGCTGGAATGCAAGCAGGAGTTTTAACTTTTTTTTGTATTTTTAACAAACTTGTTGTTTATTTGTACAGTATTGGATCATGTATTAAATTCGCTGATTTGAAATAATTATAAACCGGGGTTAAAGTTCCTGCCAAATGGAAAAAATAAAAGTAATCATTGTAGATGATCATAAGCTGGTAACCGACTGTATCAGTTTATTTTTAAAAAGCGCCCCTGAGATAGAGGTTGTGGGTATTGCCCACAGCGGAAAAGGAGCGCTGAAACTTTTGGGGGAAGTTGTTCCCGAAGTAATCCTGATTGATATCAGCATGCCCGAGATGTCTGGCATTGAAACCACCGAAGCCATTAAAAAGAAATATCCCGACATCAAGGTGCTGATCCTTTCCATGCACTCTGATTACGATAACATTTCGGATGCCATTGACGCAGGGGCCGACGGGTATGTTCCAAAGGATGTGGCTTCTGAGGAACTGATAGAAGCCATTTCCGCCATTCAGTCGGGCAAGAACTTTTTCCATACCACCATTTCCGATGAAATTGTAAGGAACTATTCCACCAAGCGGAAGAAAAATGTAAGTGCCCTGCCCCAACTTACCAAAAGGGAGCTGGAAGTGCTTCAGCTTTTTGCCGAAGGTTATAACAACACGGAAATAGCAGACAAGCTGTTTTTAAGTGTTCGCACCATTGAGTCGCACAAAAACCATATCCTGCAAAAAACCAACATGAAAAATTCTGTGGAGCTGATCAAGTTCAGCATAAAACACAAGATCATCGAAATTTAGTTTTTCTGATAAGGAAAAAAACCTTGCAGAGCCGGCCATTCCAGAGGGCCGGCTTTTTTTCTTGGAAAATTATTCGGGTCATTTGTTGGAAGTAAATCGCGTAAAAACACGGAACAACCCCTTTGGGGGAAGCCTTAATTTAGCATATCAAATCAGTTAAAGATATGCATAAAATTAAAGTGATCATAGCCGAAAGCAGCGACATTATGCTTAACGGGCTCACCGAGCTACTGGAACATAAAAACGGCATGCAGGTGATAAAAAAAGCCGACAGTTATGATGCCTTGTGCAGGGTAATCGAAAACCAATACAAAGATGTGGTGGTGGTCGGCCCCCTTATCAACAGCAAATACCAGTGCAGGTTAGGCCGCAAAGTGCTTCAGCAATATCCCTTTATCAAGATCGTGGAAATCGAATTTCATGATGATAAAGAAACCATTGTAAAAAAAATAAAGGAAACAGCCGAAAAGCTGGCATGCTGAAAATTGCCTGAAATTATTCGGAAGTAAGCCTTGTGCGGGCTTCCTTTTTTTCCGGGTCATCCTTCCGTGGCAAAACACTTTCCAGGATGTGGGTTTTCATCACCTCCAGGAATTTTTCCCGCTCTTCCTTATGGGGCCTATGCGCCGATCGTTCAAACCAAATGAGTTCTTTTCCTGCCGGAGCGTCCAAAGCCTCAAAATATTCTTCTGCCAGTTTAGCCGATACAATAATATCGTGTTTGCCCACCAGGAAAAAGACCGGCACTTCAATACGTGAAGCCTGTTTTATTAAATTAATGGCCTTGAGGTCAGGCCATAATCTCTGGGCAGAGAAGTATGGGTAGAGAATCAGATTAAGCCGTTCTAAAACACTGTACTGCGGGGCAGCAAGAATGAGAAAAATATCGTTAAAGTTTACATAAAATCTTTCTTCCGCACCTCTTTTCACAATTCCCCCGTAGCGGTAAACCCATTTTCGGACCAGCAGGGCATCTTCAAGGCGGTAATTGGCTTCCAGGGTATCGATCGTGGCCATTTCCCTTAAGGCGCGGCGGTTATTCTCTGCCTTGGCCTGCTCCATAACAAACTCATAGGCCAGGCGTTCATTCCTGTATGGGTTTACACTCTGTCCGGTAGATACATAAGCATGAACCATCTCCGGATATTGAGCGGCAAAAATGGCTCCGAAATTGGTTCCCCATGAGTGAGCCCAGATAAAAACCTTTTCTACGCCCATTGTTTTCTGAACGTAGGCCACCAATTCTTTCAGGTCGCTTACAAACTGATCCACATTCATGGTTTCAGGGGGGAGGCGCCTGCTCAGGGATTTGCCGGTTCCCCTTTGCTCCCAGTACACCATGGTAAAAGCTTTCTCCATGCGGTTCATGGTTTCTCCCATAGGAGCAAAAGGGAAAAGCGGATAACCGGGGCCTCCATGCAAGAAGAGCATCACAGGATTATCCTTGTCATCTCCACGAATCAGCACTCCCTGTTTTATTCCCCCAAGCTCAACCATTTCAAATTGCTGGATTTTTTTTCCTTCAAACTCCGGAAAGCGATATATCGTGCAAGAGGAAAAAACCAAAAACAGGATTAAAAAAAAGAAAAACCGCCAGAACCGGCCAGTATTTATTTTTGTTATTTTCATTAGATAATTCCGGCTCATAATACTTTTCAAAGTTAATCAAGAAAATAAAAATAAACAGGCGATGTCTTTGTTAAATAATATTAAGGGGTTGACGTTAATAATGCAGGTTCATTAATAAACAATCAGTAATTCGTATCTTTGCAAACAGACTGTAAATAAAGATCGGGTTCCGCAGAAAAGAATACGGAATGGTTTTGTTCTCTCAAAATGAAAAAACTCCACAAGCTTGTTCTTAAGTCCTATATCGGACCTTTTATAGCTACCTTTTTCATTGCGCTTTTCATACTGCTGATGCAGTTTTTATGGAAATACATTGATGATTTGGTAGGCAAAGGGTTGGAGTGGTATATTTTTGCAGAGTTGTTGTTTTACCTTATGGCCACCTTTGTGCCCATGGCATTGCCTCTTGCTGTGCTGCTAAGCTCCATCATGACCATGGGTGCCATGGGTGAACATTATGAGTTGGTGGCTTTCAAATCGGCAGGGATCTCCCTGAATAAGATCATGTGGCCCATGGTGGTTATTTCCTCATTTCTGGCCATCACCGCATTTTACTTTTCAAACAATGTGCTGCCGGTAGCCAACCTCAAAAGCCTTTCTTTGCTTTATGATGTGCGGCATCACCGCCCTGCATTCAATATTGTGGAAGGGATCTATTACCGTGGTATCGACAATTATGTGATCCGCATTGATGATAAAGACCCTGACGGGCAAACCCTGAGAGGGATCAAAATATACAACCACACCGAACGGCGCGGCAACATCAATCTGACTTTGGCAGAATGGGGTACCATGGCAGTAACCCCTGACAAACGACACCTGGTGTTGACTTTACATCAAGGGACCAACTACGAAGAAGCAGATCCTCAAAACCCACGCGATCCCTCCAGGCAATTTCAACGCACCTATTTTGACAAGCAAATAAGGAAGTTTGACCTTAGCGGCTTTGACCTGACACGCACCGATGAAGAGCTTTTCAAAAGCAATTTCCGGATGCTGAATCTTTCGCAACTGATTTACTATGAGGATTCCCTCTCTACGGAATTAAAAAAAAGAAAAGCCAACTACAAGGACACTTACAAAAACCGCTGGCGTCATTTTTCCAGGCTTGAAGCCGGCGACCTTGATAAGGTTCCTCCGGAAGAATTCAAGAGCCTGCGAATGGATATTTCTTCCGATAGGGGAGAGACTTTTGGAAAACAACGGATCCTGACCCGTGCCATGGAATTGGTCCGGTCCAATAAAGACCATAGTAAATATTCTCACGATGAATTCCGGCAGCGAAGCAGAAATCTGGCCCGTTATCAGATTGAATTCCATCGAAAATTTACTTTATCCTTTGCCTGCGTGGTGCTTTTCCTTATTGGCGCTCCCCTTGGGGCCATCGTCCGGAAAGGGGGATTTGGTCTGCCCATGGTTATTTCGGTATTGTTTTTTGTGGTTTTTCATGTAATGTCCATCATGGGCGAAAAATTTGTAAGGGAAGGAGTACTTGAAGCCCACCAGGGCATGTGGATATCCTCCCTGGTGTTGCTTCCTATCGGGATATTGCTAACCATAAAAGCGACCACCGACTCCTCCCTTCTGGATACTGAAAGTTACCAGAAGAAGTTTGAAAAGATCACCGGATTTTTAAGAAGCAAAAAGAACGATTCACAAACCCAAACCTAATGCGCGTACTACAACTTTGTCATAAAACCCCTTATCCTCCTTCCGACGGCGGAAGCATTGCCATGCATCAGATAACGGAAGGGTTGCTGGAAAAAGGGTTTAGTGTAAAAGTGCTGGCCCTGGATCCTTCCCGGAAAAAAAACGGGCAAAAGGTCATTCCCGACCCCTATTTTTCCAGGACCCGTTTTGAATCACATCCTGTAGACACGCGGGTTAAGCCGCTTGACGCCTTTTTAAACCTTTTCACAAAAAATTCTTACAACCTGCAAAGGTTTTATGACCGAAAGGTAGAAAAACGCCTGGAGCAAATCCTCAAAGAAGAAACCTTTGATATCATACAACTGGAAGGCCTATACCTGACGCCTTATATCCCTGTGATCCGTCAAAACTCCGGTGCTTCTCTTTTATACCGATCGCACAACATTGAGCATTTTATCTGGGAACGCATGGCTGCTGCATGTGCCAACCCTTTAAAAAAACGCTACTTAAAACTTCTCGCAGCAAGGTTGCGCAAATTTGAAATGGAGGTAATTCACAAGGTGGACGGACTGGTAGCCATTTCACCCATTGACCTGGAATTTTTTAACCGCCATGGCTTTTCACGGCCCTCATCGGTAATTCCTGCCGGAATGCCCCCGTTTGATCTGCCGTCTTCTTTGCCGCAAGCCGAGCCCAATACGGTTTTTCATCTTGGCAGTATGGACTGGCGCCCCAACCAGGAAGGGGTTGAATGGTTTTTAGAAAAGGTTTGGCCGCTGGTAATCCGGGAAAAGCCTGAACTGAGATTTTTTCTCGCGGGCAAAAGCATGCCGGAAAGGTTTTACCGCTATGAATCCGATACGGTGCAAGTAGTTGGGCAGGTGCCCGATGCCCTGGAGTTTATTCTGTCAAAAAAAGTCATGGTGGTGCCCCTGCTTTCCGGGGGAGGGATGCGCGTGAAAATTGTGGAAGGTATGGCCGCCAAAAAGGTTATCGTTTCCACCGTTATCGGGGCCGAAGGCATTGAATGCAGGCATAAAGAAAATATCCTTGTTGCAGCAAATGCCCGGGAAATGGCAGAAAACATCCTTTTGTGTTTTGATCAAGCGGAGGTGGCCGAAAAGATCGGGGAAAATGCCCGTGAATTTGCAGTGAAGAATTACGCCATGCAGCCCATCATGGACAACCTTATGAAGTTTTACAAAGGTTTTTATTCCGATTGAAAATTATAATTAATACCTTTGCCACAAAATTATAACACCCCTTTCCCCTTTGTTTTTAGGGGTTTTATTAATAGAAATTTTTTCAGGGTTGAGGAAAAAAATATTTATTCTGCTTTCCAGGGTGCCTTATCCTCTCGAAAAAGGCGACAAACTGAGGGCTTACTACCAGATAAGAGAGATGTCTGAAAATCACGACATCATTCTTTGTGCCCTGAGCGACAGGCCCATCCCTCCGGAAGCAAAGGAGTTTTTACAACCCTATACCAAAGCACTTTATTTTTTCCGTCTTTCGCGCATAAACATTTTTTTCAGGCTGGTAAAGAACTTTTTCTCTGAAAAACCTTACCAGGTTGCCTACTTTTTCAGCAAAAACGTCAGCCGGAAGATCCAGGATCTGATCGGGATCCACCAACCAGACCACCTTTTTTTTCAGCTTATCCGAACTGCAGAATATGCCAATGGAATCGGCATTGACAAAACCCTGGACTACCAGGATGTTTTTTCCAAAGGGCTTGAGCGCCGCATCAATATTTCCCCTTGGTATAAAAAACCTTTGTTGCGACAGGAATACCTCAGGGTAGTAAATTATGAAAAAAAAGCTTTTGAAGCTTTTGAGAAAAAAGTGATCATTTCTCACCCCGACCGCGATCTTATCCCCCATGAAGGGAGAGATTCAATAGAAATTGTTCCCAACGGGGTCGATACGCATTTTTTTCATCCCATGGATCAGGAAAAAAAATACGATGTGGTATTCACCGGGAATATGGGTTATCCGCCCAACGTAAATGNGGCAAAGTATCTTGTAAATGAAATTATGCCCCTTGTTTGGAAACAAAACCCTGAAGTGACCGTTTTACTGGCAGGTGCAAATCCTGCTCCGGGCGTAAAAGCCCTGGCATCTAAAAAGGTAACCGTAACCGGCTGGGTTGACGATATTCGTGATTATTATGCAGGCTCAAAGGTTTTTATAGCACCCATGCGTATAGGTACCGGGCTCCAAAACAAAGTATTGGAAGCCATGGCCATGCAGCTGCCCTGCATTACCTCCGCTCTTGCCAACCAGGCCCTTAAGGCCATGCCTGATCAAGAAGTTCTTATAGGGGAAGAACCTGCGCAATATGCCCGGCATGTATTATCTTTGCTGAACGAACCCGGGCAAAGGGTCCGGCTTGCGGAAAGCGGCTACCGTTTTGTTTTGCGCAACTTTCACTGGCGCAACGTATGCAGCCAACTGGAGAAGATCATTATCCGATAAAACCATAAAGGGACCGACATATATAATGCAAAAAAAGTTTAACACCATAAAAGAGGCAATAAAGGACATCAAAGCCGGGAAGGTAGTTATTGTAGTAGACGATGAAAACCGGGAGAACGAAGGGGATTTTATTGCCGCCGCAGAGGCTATAACACCGGAGATCATCAACTTTATGGCCACCCATGGCCGGGGCCTGATTTGTGCGCCCATAACCCGTCGTCGTTGCGAGCAACTCGACCTGGATCTGATGGTTCCTAAAAACACTTCTCTTCACGAAACCCCTTTTACCGTTTCTGTTGATTTAAAGGGGAAGGGGTGTACAACAGGAATTTCGGCTTCGGACCGGGCTAAGACCGTACAGGCGCTCGCCGATCCCGATACCCGTCCTGAAGAGCTGGGACGTCCCGGGCATATTTTTCCGTTACGTGCCCGTGAAGGGGGAGTATTGCAAAGGGCAGGCCATACCGAGGCATCCATTGATCTTTCGCGCCTTGCCGGTTTGCAACCTGCCGGGGCACTGGTAGAGATCATGAACGAAGATGGCACCATGGCCAGGCTTCCCGATCTGTTTAAAATCGCCGAAAAGTTTAACCTCAAACTTATTACCATTGAGGACCTGATCGCTTACCGGATTAAAAACGAAAGCCTTATTGCCAAAGAAATTTCAGTAGATCTTCCCACGGAATGGGGCAGCTTTGAACTTACGGCATACAAACAAACCACCAACGACAAACTTCACCTGGCCCTGACCAAAGGGCAGTGGAAGCCCGATGAGGAAGTACTGGTAAGGGTTCATTCCTCCTGCGTTACAGGAGATATTTTTGGTTCCTGCAAATGCGATTGTGGGGGACAGCTTCATAAGGCCATGCAAATGGTAGAAGAAGAGGGAAAAGGTATTGTGCTTTACATGAACCAGGAAGGAAGGGGAATCGGTCTTTTGAATAAGCTGAAAGCCTATCACCTGCAGGAAGGGGGACTGGATACGGTGGAAGCCAATGTGGAACTTGGATTTAAGGCCGATGAAAGAGATTACGGTATTGGGGCCCAGATACTCAGGGATCTTGGGGCACACAAAATCAGGCTGATCACCAACAACCCCACCAAAAAGACCGGATTAACGGGATACGGGCTGGAGATAACCAAAAACATCCCCATCATTGTGCCCACTTCGGATCACTGTAAAATATACCTGGATACCAAGCGAAAAAAAATGGGGCATATTCTTTAAGGCTCCTGGAAATCGATCAATTCGTCCTGAATAATCAGTAAGGGTTCTTCTTCCCGTTGTTTTCTTCTTTTCCAGAGGTCCATGAGACTGTCAAACTCCCTGCGGTAAAACACACCAATGCCTTGGGTGTAAGGTGAGTTGGTGTTTAACACATCAAAGTTATTGGATCGGTTAAAGGCCTTAACCCGGAATTTCCCTTCCGGGGTTATCTTCACCTCCACATTTACGTCTCCAATGATGTTACTGGTTCGATGGGTAGTAGCAGGGTGATTGCCGGCAACACCCACGTTGCCGTCAATGATGACCCGGTCATCGAAAAGCTGGGTAGAAAGAGCCACCTCGAGCTCCTGGCTGCTGATCTGATCGCCCGGCCGGTAATTCACCCCGATATCAAAGTCGGAACTGATCTGTGAAAGCCAGTTGCTGAGCTGGTTGGATAAAAGTTCCGAAGAGGTGCTGCCGACCCCGTAGCCCAGGGCGGTGTTGTATTCGGCAGTAGGCATAAACCGGTTAAGTATCAAAAGGGAAAAGACCTGTCGGTTCATTTCCTGTTCGGTGCTAATAAGCATATCGACCATTTCCCGGGTGCTTTCGTCCCCACCGGGAAATTGAATATCAAAAGAAATGGATGGATTAAAGAGCTTGTCTTCCAGGATAAGGATGGTTTCCACGGGTACCCTGCGGCGGTATACATCGGAGGTGTCCATTTCCATTACCAGGTCGTAAAGTGCCGTACGCAGGCGGTATGCTGCCCTAAGTTCAATATCGGCATCATAGGGTTCACCTGCCCAGCGGATAATCCCCCCCTGCTCTACCCTGAAGCGCTTGTTGATGATATTCTGCAGGGTAAAGAGATAATCTCCCTCTTCAATAATATAATCACCATACATGTTGAAATCCCCTTGTGAACTGATCTCAAAATTCAGATCACCGGCTCCCCTGCTGCGGATGATGTCTCCAATCTGGGAATCGAAGATAAGTTGTACCTCTGCGTCCGGCGTTATTTCCAGGTCGAAATTAAGGGTCAGTCCGGAGATTTCTGAGGGAGGGATCACTTCAGGCTCCATGGCGGCATCGGGATGAACGAAGGTGATGAAGTTATTTTCTGTAATTTCTCCGGAATAGCCTAATGGCAGAAAGATCTGGGTACCCCTGCTGGTACGTGCGGACACATCCAGGACAATGTCATTGGCAGGGCCATGAATGTGGGCAATGCCGGTAAGAAAGGCCCGTCCGTAGTACAGTTCATTTCGGGCGGCAGTGGTGTTCAACAATACCATTTGTTCGGGCTGTACAAGAATATCCAGGCTAAAATCCGAGAAATTGTCATGCATGATCCTTCCGGAGGCCATGGCACTGTTGCCAAGGGTGTCGTTAAGCATAAGTTCATCAAAGTGGAAAAAATCCTTCCCCACTTCTACCCGGTGAGCAAAAGAGTAGCTGGTATTGAGGTAATCCACCCTAAAGCCTGTTCGTGTCAGGCGAAGCTCCCCCTGAAGCTCGGGTGCGCTTAAAGGCCCGTCCATGCGCAACTTGCCGGAGGCCATCCCCCGGAAGTTGGTGGCAAACCCCTCAAGGTATCTGGAAAAAACAGACATTCTCAGGTTTTCCAGGTTGATGTCCAGGTCAAAATTATCGGTTTTCCGGTCGGGATAAATATAACCTGATGCCACTATGGGCTTATTGGAGCCAATGCTCCCCTGGTAGATGATCTCTGTATTGACTTTGAAGCCGCCAAGCTCATTGTCCCATTGACTGGAAATTTCCAGATCGCCAAGGTGGTCGTGATTAAAGGCAAATTTCTTAACCAAAAGGTTGGCTTCTACGCCCAGGGGTTGATAAATGGCGGTAATCGCTATGGTTCCATCCATGGTGCCGGCAAAATTCAGGTTACTGCCATGCAAAAGAACGTCGAGATAGCTCACATCAAAATTGTTAAAGCTCAGGTTCATCCGCTTGCCGGGCCGTGCACTGAGAACCCCGTCTGCCAGAATGGTCTGGTTGCTTTTGTAGATCATCAAATTGCTGACCTCCACCCTCGAAGAGTCCACAAAAATTTCGTTATCCGTGTTAACCTGCCAGAGGGAGTCATTGATGTTGGCGTAAGAAGGAAGCAATTGCATATGGATGCGCCAGGGATCCCGGAATTGCGCAAGGCCCTCTATATGCCCGTTGTTTTTTCGGGTAGTGTCCAGGTTTTCCCACTCCGTTAAAAAAAGAAGGGTATCGCTAAAGAGGTTGCCTTGCAGCTGGTACTGGTCAATCACCAAACTGTCGGAAAGCATCAAATGCCTGGAAGCGATGGCAATGGAAAGTTTTTCCTGCTGGTTTCCCACGCTCATGCCCCATTCAATTAAACGATTTCCAAATAAGGAAAGGGTATCGGCACTACCTTCCAGGTTTACCTCTTGTGCAGAGGAGTTAAAATCACCCTTTATCATTGCACCTGCAGAGATTTCGGCTGAAGGAAAAAATAAGCCGGAAAGGGCTTGGGTATCTTTGAACCGGACCTCAAACCTTAAATCCTGGAAATTATTGTTTTCAACAATAAGGGGCTTTTCATAAAAAATGGCCGGGACAAAAGAATGCAGCAATGAACGAAAAGACTTAAGCAAATGATCATAATAGATTTTCCCATACAGGTCTCCGTCAATAAAATCAGATCTGAGCTTCAGGTGCTTATCGCCATTATGGATAATGTTGTTGGAAATGGAGATATTTCTGGTGGTGTGGGTTTTTATGAAGTCTGTTTCATTATCAATGATCCTGAAGGGTCTTTCCTGGAAAACGATATCGGAAATATTCATTTCGCCCTCCAGGTCATCCAGGGAGCTACCCCGCGCATTAATGGCCATATCAAGTGAAATCACGGCATGGTGCAGGGAGTCTTTTTGAAACAGGTTGAGCCTGGTAAGATTGGCCTGATCCATGCGGGCGGTAAAGTCAAATATGGGGATTTCCTCTTCGAAATTGACTTCACCGGTAAAGTCAAGGAAAACACCGGGATCATCCACCAGGAGGGATCCGATAAATTTCCGGTTGCTCACCTCTCCTTCAATATCCATGTTCTGGTATTGGTAATCTTTAAGGCCGAGTGAATTTACCCTTCCGGAAATGGCCACATCCATTTCCTCAAGAGAAACCCCATGGCCTTTAACGTGGGCATTCATGCTGACTTTTCCCAGCAGGTCTTCCCGGTCGAAGAACCTGCCCAGGTCAAAGCCGGCAGTGATCAGCTCTCCGTTATAGGTCAGTGGATTGCCTCCGTTTTCCAGGCTGATCATGATATCGGAAGAGATGCTTCCGATATCGGTGGTGAGGTCACCATAAGCGACCATATCGTTAACAAAACCGGTTAGCCGGCCCTGGAAGCTGATAAAGCCAAGGTTGTGAAAACTTAGGGGCAGTTCCAGGTATTGCATCTGGCTGTGAACAGGCAGTCTGATTGCGGTGAGGTCATTCACGGAAGTACCCATATGATCAATGGCCACATTGATGAATGTTTCCTGGAAGTCGGGCAGGCCGATCAGGTGAAAGTTTCCTCTCAGGGAAGAATCCCACCCCATGGAAAAGAAAAAGTCATTTCCGCGCAGGTTTGATGGAGTTCCGGAGAGTTCACCCCTGAAAGCAACCACCTCTTCCATGCCATATATCGGCGGAAGGAAGTGCCCGAAATCGGCAAGATTAAGTTTTTTGGCATCCACCTGCAGGGCGACCTCCACCTCATCAAAAAAGTTCTTTAAGGCCTCATAACCCTCATAGTTAAAGCCGGCGTGCATCTGCAATTCACTGAAAGGAGTTCGCAATTGCAGGTCGGAGGCCCTGGCATAGCGGTCATTCACTTCAAAGCTGCCAGACAAATAGTTTAATTGAAAGCCGCCATTTTCAGCAAAGGAAAGGTGGTCCAGTTCAAAACCCAGGGTATTGTTTTCCAGGAAAATATCATTCATCAGCAGGTTGAAGTCATTAAACCCAAACATGGCCTGATCAAAACCGGTTTTGCGCGGATATTGATTGTGATCCCGGAGGTTAAAAGAAGATTCCCTGAATTCGAGTGATTTACAAATTACATCCCATCGTTTTTTATCTGAGGGCTTTTCAGAGGCAAAGTAATCAACAATAAACTGGTAATTGTAGGTCTCCTGTTCGGGGTATTTATTTAAGCCGAGATAAGCATCTTCCAGCAAGAGTCTGTTGATTGAAAGGTGGCGTTTTCGCGGAGATATCCTTTCAATATCGAAAACCATTCGCCTGGAAGCAACCAATTGTTCTCCATTAAGGTCTTTAACGGAAACGTCTTCCAGCACGACATTAAAAAAGAAGGAAACATTGATGCCGCCCACCGTGATTTCGGTTTCCAGCTCATTGGAGAGGTAGGCAGCCACATGGTTTACCAGGTAGGTTTGCACCCTGGGGCTCCGCAAAACGGTATAACCGATAGCCGGCAGCAATATCAGTACAGCCAGCAGGATCAGTAATATTTTACGGGATTTTTTGATACCTTTGTCCTCCTTAAAAATGAAATGGTCAGCCTTTTAATAAAGCCTTATGAGTGTTTACATCCTTGCAATAGAATCGTCCTGCGATGACACCTCTGCGGCTGTGATCCAGGATCGCAAAATTCTTGCCAATTTCATTGCCAATCAGGCAATTCACAAAGATTTTGGTGGAGTTGTTCCTGAGCTGGCTTCCCGCGCTCACCAACAAAATATTATTCCGGTAATCCACAAGGCTTTAGCCAATGCAAATATAAGCAAAAAACAGCTAAACGCAGTGGCTTTTACCAATGGACCGGGTTTGCTGGGTTCATTATTGGTTGGTGCGTCCTTTGCCAAAACTTTTTCTCTTGGTCTGGGCATTCCGCTGATACCGGTAAATCATATGGAGGCACACATCCTGGCCCATTTCATTGAAGATGCCCGTCAACAGGAGCCGCCATCCTTTCCGTTTTTGTGCCTCACCGTATCGGGAGGCCACACCCAGGTGATGCTGGTAAAGGATTATTTTGACATGGAGTTGATCGGCCAAACCATTGATGACGCGGCAGGTGAAACATTTGATAAGGCGGCCAAGATCATGGGGCTGCCCTACCCCGGCGGACCGCTGATCGATCAATATGCGGCCAAAGGGGATTCCCGGGCTTTTCGCTTCCCTTACCCTTCGGTTCCCGGGCTGGATTTCAGTTTCAGCGGGCTGAAGACTTCCATTCTTTATTTTTTACGCGACCGGTTGAAAGAAGATCCTGACTTTATTGAAAAGAACAAATATGACCTTTCGGCTTCCATCCAGCATACCATTGTCGGCATTTTAATGAAACAGCTAAAGAAGGCATCCCGTGAAACAGGCATTAGGCAAATAGCCATTGCAGGGGGTGTTTCGGCCAATTCGGGTTTGAGGCAGGCCCTTTTGGATGAACAGGAAAAAGGTGATTGGAAGGTATTTATCCCCCCCTTTGAATATTGTACCGACAATGCAGCCATGATTGCCATTACCGGCTACTTCAAATATCTGAAGAAAGATTTCAGTTCCCTGGATATAAGCCCGTTCACCCGTTACTGAGGGCCCTGCTCATTGCGGTTTTCCCGGTTTGAAATCCGGATAAAGCGATCGTTGTAGGCAGGCCTGAGGACATGACGGTTCCGGTCGTAAGTAAAATAGCGATCGGTGTCACTGGCGATCTCTTCCCTCACATAATAATTCATCAGGTAATCAAAAATATACTGGGCATTTTGCTCACCGGCAAAATAGGCCAGTTCAAATACATCGTCACTGGTAAGGTAATAAGGGGTATAACGGAAAGTGACTTCCCCGCTGAGTGGGTTGTAAACAAACCGGCCATCGAAATAATCGCTGGTATGCTGCATGGAGTAAAGCACCTCCATGGGTTTTTCAGGCTGGTTCAGGGTAGAGAACTCAAACCAGTGGCTTTGCATGAGGGTGGTTTGGGGAAACCGCTGAAGGTATTGAATGGTATCGATTGTTGAGGTAAAAATGGCCTCATCCAGGTATTCCATCAGTTCCATTTGTGAGAGGGAAAAGATAAAAGCGGTGGTATCCAGGCGAAAAAAGGAATCAATATTATCGGGCCCGAAAACATTCACCTGGAAAAGTTCAAGGTGATATTTCAGGGATTGCATAAAATTGTTCACCACCAGTGAGTCGTCCACCTCATCCACAAAACGGGCATCTTGAAGGTCGTAAGCATCAATGGTGTCGGGGTCGGCTTCATCGGGGTGTGTGGGATAATATTTGACAATAAGGTCTGGGGGGGGAAGCAACAACACATTGATATTGGTTTCTTCCTGAACGAACTGTTGTGCCAGGCGACGTTCAGTAGCGCATGAAAACAGAACCAGGACCGGAAGCAAAAGAAAAAACAGACGTTTGATCCAATTCATAACAGGGTTACAATGGGATAAAAATACAGTTTTTTTTTGGTTACCCATGGTTAAAAAAACAAAAAACCGGGCTTTTGCCCGGCTTTCAGTGGTTTAGTTTTTATGGGCCTCCAATAGCCTGGCCCCAATCTCTTTTCCGTATTCAAAGCATTTCTGGAATTCATCTTCGTGGGGGGTAAATTTCACAAACACCCCTTCGCCCTGCACATTAAGTTTAAGGTTTTGCAGGTTGGTTTGGATGAGCTTTCCGGCTTCCCCGCTCCATCCGTAAGAGCCAAATGCCCCGCCGATCTTTCCTTTATCCCGGATGGGGCTTACCACGGCAAAAAGCTTGTAAATGGGCAGCAGGATGTTCTGGTTGATGGTCGGGCAGCCAATGATGAGGGCACTGCTTTTGGCCACCCGTTCGTCTACATCCCCAATGGGCATGGTTTCGATATCGGCTACTTCCACGTTAAAATTCCCGGTGCTTTGTATGCCTTCGGAAATGGCTTCGGCCATTTTTCCGGTGTTGTGATAAGCCGACACATAGGGTATAAATACAAAATCTTTTTGGGGAGTTTGCAAAGCTTCTTTTGCATATTGCTCAGAGAGGTCCACCCATTTTTTCCAGTCTTTCATCAAAAGCGGGCCATGACCGGTGAGCACGGCATTGATCTCCAGGGGGCGGATCTTCTCTATGGCCTTAAGCATAAACTTGCTGAAAGGTTTCAGGATCACATCAAAGTAATATTTAAAGGCATCACTGAAGTCGCCCACTTGGTCGTCATACATATCGGGGTTGGCATAATGGCAGCCAAAAGAGTCGCAGGTAAACAGCAGTTTGTCCTCTTCAAGGTAGGTGTACATGGTGTCGGGCCAGTGCAGGTTGGGTGCCGAAATAAAGCGCAGGGTTTTGTTACCCAGGTCTATGGTTTCCCCGTCTTTCACGATCTGGTGCTTAAAGTCTTTGCCCAGGAAGTCTTTCAGGTAGCCGATGGCCAGGCGGCTGCCCACCACCGTTGCGTTGGGAGCCAGTTCCAGCAGGTTGGCAAGATTGCCGCTATGATCGGGTTCGGTGTGGTTCAAAATGATGTATTCAATTTCCGAAGGATCGGTAACCTTTTTTAGCTTCTCAAGGTAGGTTTCCCAGAATTTTTCCTTGGAGGTTTCGATCACCGCTTTTTTGTCGGCATCAATAAAATAGGAATTATAAGTGGTGCCGTATTCGGTGGTCATCACCACATCAAAGGTTACAATGTCATAATCCAGAATACCGATCCATTTCACGTCTTGGGTAATGTCGAGCACTTCAGTGTCTGGTCTTTGTTTGGCTTTCATCGTTTCAAAAATATTTTTGGGTAAGGGTTTGGGTTTTTTCTGATATAAGAATAATGGCCAAACGCATGAATTGTTTAGCCATTTTCCGGAATTGGGTACAAAAATAATGATTCAGGGTAAAAACATGTCAATTCCTGCCGGCAATTTTTTCCGAAATTAAAACCAATGCTTAAGCAGATAATTGGGAAAGAAAAAAACACCGGAGAAAATTGCCGGATAACCCTTAAGTAAATGGGCCAGGGCAGATCAGGAAAAAAGCCATTTGGCGGCAAAAAGGCCCGGATATTCTTCGGGAAGGGCTTGGATTTTTATCTTAAACCTTTTACCGGGAGGGAATTGTTGCGCCGGGAGGCACAAAAAAAGGACCCATGTGGGCCCTTGAAAACCGGATAAAGGATTTCCCTTATCCCAGTGATTTGTCCACGTGGGTGATGAGTTTGCCGAGGCTGGTCACGTAACTGCCGTATTCATTGTCGTACCAGCCGAAGATCTTGGCATGGGTAACAGGCAGGTGAATATCTTTTTCCACATTAACGCCCAGCGCAGCCATTGAGGATTCGGGCAGGCTGATAAATCCCGTGCGGGTATGGGTTTCGTGCCCTTCAACGACCACAGCGGCCGGGTAACCCATCATATCGGCCGACACGTTTTGTTTTTCACTGAAGATCAGCAGGTCTTTCTGCGGGCCTTTGGCAGCCTTCTGGTAAACGCCGTTCAGGAAATCCTTGTTGATCACCGGTTCGCCTTTGTTATCCATTTGTGAGTTGAAGGTGATGTTCAGGATAATGAGGGAAACGGTGTTGGTGGGGATTCTGACCGAATCGGCCATAAAGCCGATCTCCTCGATCTGAGGCAGGATCTTTTCCAGGGCTTTGGCGGCTCCGGTAGAAGAAAGGATGATGTTGTTGAAGACCGAACGGTTTTTTCTCAGGTCGGAGGCGGCAGCCTTTGGCACGGCATCCAATACATTCTGGGAGTTGGTGGCTGCATGTACCGTTGACATGGAAGCCGTGAGAATGTTGGCGGTTTCCCGGGTTTGCAGCAAGGGGTACACCATGTGCGAAAGCCCGGTGGTGGTGCAGCTGGCGGCAGAAAGTACATGGTGATCGGATGCGCTATACTCCAGGTGGTTGATGCCAAACACCGTCATAAAACTGTCGTCGGGCATTTTTTTGGTTTTGTCCTTGATCTTGAAAGGGGCGCTGAGGATCACTTTTTGTGCGCCGGCCTCCAGGTGCCCGCGCAGGCTGCCGTTTTTCTGGTCGGGGGCGATGGTAGGATCTGCAAATACCCCGGTACAATCCACCACCACCCTCACGTGGTTTTCTTTCCATTGAATCTCGGCGGGATTGCGGTAATTACGCAACACCTTGATAAGAAAGCCATCAAACTCCAGCAGGTCTTGTTCCTCATTTACAATGGTGAAGGATTTGCCATTGCCGGAATGCCCGTAAATAAACCTGGAGAGGGAACCATAAGTGGAGTCGGTTTCCATTACCTGTATAACATCTTCCAGGGAGCGGCCCACTTCCCTGCCCACATTAATGACTACCCCGTCGAAATAGCGGGTGGCAATCTGGTTCCACAGGGTGAGTTTTCCAATTCGTCCAAGACCGTTGATTCCAAGCAGGTTTTTGTCGTTCAGATTGGTTTCCATATCGGCGGTTGTTTTTTTAGGTTTAGTTAATTATTTCGGTTTGTTCGGTTTTGTAATGTCCTTTAAAAATATTTCCTGCAAAGCCATCGATGGAGATTTTATCGCCGGGTTTAAGTTCCAGGCCATTGATTCGGCAGGTTTTTTCTTTTTCATCCACCAGCAGCTGCCGGCAGTTGAGCACGCAGACCTTTCCGAGGCGTGCGGCGGTAACGGCGGCATGGGAGGTTGTACCTCCCCGGGAAGCCACCAGGCCGTCGCATTCAAAGATGATGGGAATATCATCGGGCACGGTATCGGGCCGGAGCAAAATGCAGGGGTCGTCGGGAAATTTTTTTCTCAGGGTTTTGATGTCATCCATATCGATGGCCAGGCGGCCGTTCAGGGCACCCCCTCCCCCGCCTATGCCCCTTCCAAGCAGTTCCATTTTTTTGTTTTTCTGGCTGAATACCTCCAGGCGCTGGGGCTTGAGGGTATCCTGGTCGCGAATCTGGAGGATATAAAGGTCTTCGGGATTTTCAGACTCAAAAGTAAATTCGATCTCCTGGTGGTTAAAGCCCTGGTTTTCCACCAGCTCATTGGCAATTTCATACAAACGCCGGTATATTCCTGGCAATTCTTTTTGGAGGGAAGCCTGGTTTTCACGTTTGGTGAGCTCTTTTTGCAGTTCCGAGAGGGGCAATGCATGCACCAGTCCGGCCACGATATCTTCGCCCTGGCTGCAAAGGGTAAAGTCTCCATTGAGATAGATGCCGGGCTTTTGCACCATAGGGTTGTAAGTAAAGGCCACGCCGGTGCCGGAATATTCGGCAATGTTTCCCAGCACCATTTGCTGGATCACCACGGCGGTGCCCCACTCATCGGCAATCTGCAGGTGGTTGCGGTAAACGTTGGCCCTTGGCGACTCCCAGGAGTCAAAAACGTTCATGATGGCGTGTCGCAGCTGCTTCCAGGGGTTTTCCTCAAATCTTACCTTTGCCTCCTTCAGCACCTTTTTGTAGGCAAAGGCCATTTCGCGCATTTGCTCCGGAGTAAACTGTATTTTTTGCTCTACCTTATAGCGGTTTTTAAAATCGATCATGATCTGGTCGAACACATCCCGGTTGATGCCGTATGTCATTCCCCAGCTTTGCAGGAAGCGGCGGTAGCAATCCCAGGAGGTCCATCCGAAATTTGGTTGTTTGCTGAAGGATTCCACAATGCGGTCGTTCATGCCCACGTTAAGGAAGGTGTTCATGGCCCCGGGCATGGAAATGGCCGTGCCGCTTCTTACCGAAAGCAACAGGGGATTGCGGGGGCAGCCGAAGTTTTTACCCGTAAGCTTTTCAAGCCTGCGCACATGGTCTTTAACCAGCTCATCGAGCTCTTTGGAAAGGGTGGGGTTTGACAGGATGGCCTTGCGGCGGCGAAACACCTCGGTGGTGAGCACAAAACCGGGCGGCACCGGGAATTTTCCCAGGTAAAGTTTTTTCTGGAAAAAGGCTTTGGAACCGAGAAATATCTGGTTGTCCACTTTGGGTTTTTCTTCATACAAAGGACTCACTACCAGGTCGGGGTCATAAGACATAATGTGCCGGATCACTTCCGGGGTAAGGTTGTCCACCATGTTGCGCAGGGAGTGGATCATGCGGCCGATATAATTGTCGAGCGGCTGAATAAGGAAAGAGGAATAAAGGATCTCCCGGTAAAAGGCCTCGGATTTTTTCATGATCAGCTGGGAGGTTTCTTTCTCATTCAGCTTTCCCTCCGGATCGAACAGCTGGGGGATGATCATGCGCAGGGGCAGGTCGTAAAAGCCAAAGAAATAGGTGTTGGTGATGTCTTTGACATTTTTGGCCATGAACTGGAACAGGTTGATGAACTGGTCCAGGGAAAAGCTTTCGCTGGTAAGTCCGTAACGAAACATCTGGAGGTTGGAGTCCAGTCCCTGGCTGGTGACCCCGTCGAGTTCCAGGCCCCTGCGGAAAAGGGAAAGGATCTTATAGGCAGAGTTCAGAGACTTGGCCGTGATGTATTCGGTCTGGAACTCGTAGATGCGTTGCTCCATGAGGCGGGCGGCCAGGCGTTCCAGGCGAAAGATCAGCCCCAGGGCTTCAAACTTTTCCTCCCGGTACTGCCCGTACATGGAAGGTATCCCGAAAGCGACATGCCGTTTATGGTAAATGCTTTCCCATCCTTCGCTGAACTCCGGGTTAAAGATCACCTGGTTGAGCCGGTCCATAAACCCGAAGATCACCTCCAGGGAAGCCTCTGGCTCTTTGTTCTTTATGTGATTTTGCAGTTCTTTTATTTCATTTTCTTCAAAGAAGCGGTACTTTTTCAGGTTGGCAGCAATGTCGGTGGCCTCAAAAGAATATTTCTCGCTCAAAAGGAAATACAGGCGAAACAGCATGGCCACCCGTTTTTTGTCGCTTTCGCAGGAATGGTCAACCTTTTCCAACAACTTCGTAAACCCTTCATCCGAAATTTGCAACAGCTCCTTCGGGCTGCAATGGTGTTTCTGGCACAGCTCGTTCAGCAGCTTGTTCACTCCTTTAAACCAGCGGCTGTTCTTGTCGATGGTAGCGATCACATCTTTGGGCAGCACTTCTTTCAGGGGCTCGGTTTTCCCGTCGTACCAGAAATGAAAGATCCTGCGGCAAAGCTCAATATGGGCATTGTTGCCTTCGATATGCACCTGTTTGCGCAGAAAATGGATGAGTTTGTCCTGCCTGCCTGATATCTCATCCATTAAGGTGGTAACTTCCCGGAGTTCGCCTTCGGCCCCAATTTCATTGAAATAAACCGGGAAGATGCGTGTAAGCTGTTTGATCTGCTTATACAGGGGAGAGATGTCGCTGTTGAGCAGTTTGGTGATGTCGCGCTGAAACAGGTCGGTATCGAAAATGAAGATGCCGCCCAGGCGCAGGTTGACGATGAGTGCCGACAATAGTTTACGGAAAGTGTAGGGGGCGTGTTCGATCAGCTCCAGCCACACGCGGATGTTTTTCACATGGTTGGGGTTGACCTTTAGTTGCCAGTTGTCCTGGGTATATACCGTGCCCGGGGTTTCAAAACCCAGTTCAATGAGTTTGTTTTCGAAAAAGGTGATGATGCGCCTCTCCTTCACTTCAATCACTTCTTTCCCCAGGGTAAGCACACATTCCAGTACGGTGGACATATAGTTGTCCTTGAGCTCCTCAAACAGGAAGAAGATGTTTTCAAGGAATCCGGTAAACTGGTCTTCGGGCACTTCCTTGCGAATGTTGCGCAGGATCTTGTTAAGTTCCCATAGGAGCTGTTTGCGCTGGGCCTCCATTCCGGGCAGGTGCAGCAAAAAGATGATATAATAAAACCGCTCAATATGCAGTTGAAAGCGGTCGATGAATTTTCGGAAGTGCGCGGTCAGTTCATTATGCAAAGGCACTTTTGCAGTGAGGGTTTTCCAGTCTTTGGCTTGTTCCAGGTTTTGCTCCAGGGTTTCAAAAAAAGGCTTGCCGATATCCCTCACCTGCTTTGCATAATCTTTTTCAAAGAGGTGTTTTTGTTTTTCAAACCATTCTTCGGTGGGGGTATTTTCTTTCCAGAAGGCCAGGGTTGCCGAGGCCACTTTTCTGGTAAAATCCAGGGTGGGTTGACCAAAGGCTTTGCTCTGGGCCAGGCGGGCAAGATGTTTTTTAAGCTGCCCCGCATGGGTTATCAGCAGCATCATTTGCTCCCTTTCGAGATAATGAAAGATCTCAAAAAGTTTGTTTATCAGGGGTTTGTTTTTTGCGGGATCAGCATCGTTGAGTACCCCGGCAAATTCAAGGAGGGTTCCCAGGAGTTGGCCGGCTTCTTCACGGCTGAGTTCTTTTTTGAAAAGGTTGTGGGCTATGTCCAGCAGGAGCATAAAAGGTTTTTCCGGGTCCTGGTGAATTTCGTATAGCCATCGGTCGCCAAGAAGGATCTTGCGGAATTCGTCCACCACAAAGCGGTGGTTGGCATAAGGGTGGTTGAGTTCTTTCAGGAAATCTTCGGTACGTTTGAAGACCCCCCAGTATTCCCTGGATATTTCCAGGAAGTCCTTCTGCCCGGAGGGGATCACGATATTTTCCCTGCGGGTTTCGGCAAGATTAACTTCAAGGGCTCCGGAAGAGAATTTTTCTTTTTTGCTCATGCCAACGCAAAATAACCATTAAACAAAACCAAACCTTTCGGCAAAGGGATTACCCGGGATGCTTCTCAAAGTTAGCAATAAAAAAGCATCCTTTCAACAAAGAAAAGGCTTTATACGTTTCCAGGATTTCTTTTTTTAAAGTGTTTGGAGTCGCCCCATTCTCCATAGCCTATCTCCCCTCCTGCCATATGAATGCGGGCTTCCAGGCAGCGCTTGCATTCTTCGGCATCTTCATCGGTACAGGGTTTGTCTTCATAGAGCAGGTAGTCGTCGCGGTATTTGGTGGGTGTGAGGTTGGGCATGATGATATTGGCACCCACCTTAATGGCTTTTTCGCGCCCCATGGGGTCAATGGCCTGCATGGCCGTGGTAGCGGCAATGTTGATGTCTTTCATGAGGATGCGCAGGCAGGCGACCATTTTCAGGCTCAGGTTAAAGCGTTCCATTTTGGGCAGCAGGCGGTCTTTGTATTTGTACATGGGTGTGTCGGCATGTTCGATATAGGGGCCCATGCCCACCATGTCGATGTCGTGTTCCTGAAAGAAAAGGAGGTCATCGGCCAGGTCTTCCACGGATTGGAACGGCAGGCCGATCATCACCCCTGATCCGACCTGATAACCCACTTTGCGCAGCAGGTACAGGGCTTCCAGGCGTGCGTTGTAGTCGTGGGTTTTATCCACCGGATGATAGGTGGGATACAAAGCAGGATTGGACACCTCGATGCGCAGCAGGTAGCGGTGTGCCCCGGCATCGAACCAGCGGCGGTAGGTTTCTTCGGTTTGCTCGCCCAGGGACAGGGTGATGCCCAGCTCTCCTTTGCTCATGTCCTTGATTCGTGCCACCAGGCTTTCGATGCGGGCGACATAGTTTTTGCCGCTGCGTTCCCCGGCCTGTATCACCACGCTGCCAAAGCGGTTTTCCCATGCATAGCGGGCAGCTTCCAGCACCTCATCCTCAGAGGCTTCGTAGCGGTGCTGTTTTTTGTTTCCGGCTCGAATGCCGCAATAGTAGCAGTTTTTGGCGCAAAGGTTGGAAAATTCGATCAGGCCGCGGTAAAAGACTTTTTTGCCCACGAGGGCTTCTTTCACAGCCATGGCTTTTTCAAACAGCAGCTTGCGGTCCTCCTCCCCTGCCGATAAGAGTTTTACCAGATCGGGTTTTTCAAGATTTTCCTTTTCAAGAATATGTTTTATGTCGTCGGACATTGGGTTCGTTTTGTTAAGGGCGGATCAAAGCAGGAAGGATTCCATTGTAAGCCGCCATCATCAGGGCAAAGTTAATCAAAATTTACGGAGAAGGGTGTTGAATTGTTTAGTTGTTGAATCGCTTAGTTGTTTGTTTGTAGCTGTGGAAATTCCCATTGCGCTGCAAAGCCCTTTATCTCTTTTGCAAAGGAAATGCTTGCAGCGCCGAATATGGTCTTTGCCTATTACCCCGGGCTTCACCCGGGGCTATTCATATTTTACCCCTTCAGGGTAGGTTTTCTCCTGGTAGCCATGTGCCTGTTTAACCAAAAAAACAAAAATAATCGATTTGGTGCCATTGCGCTGCAAATGCCTTTATCGTTTTTGCGAAGGTAATGCTTGCAGCGC
>SL_3KL_010_SEDDRAFT_10000220_pt1 | contig 42593 bp, 31 predicted proteins | sample SodLakKL_010_SED_2_FD_10381 | JGI IMG/M metagenome (IMG submission 10381) | reverse complement strand
ACATGGCACGCCATGTTCCCCGCCCTCCGCAAAAGACCCTTGCCAGGGAACGCAGTATTACAAAACTCTCACCAGGTGATGGAACCTGGTTGCGAAGCTAAAAAACAAAGCTCAGAATGTACCTGGTTCCCGTGAAAAACAGAATGGAAGCCAGCATCCACTTGATAAAAAGGGCAGGCACATACTTCTGAAACCATGCCCCGCTGTACATTCCGATCATACCCCCGATGCCAAGCATCAAACCCAGCAGCCAGTCGGGAGCCACGGCCATATGGGGATAAAAGGGGGCTATGATCTGGTAGAGCAAGGCCGCCACCACCGACGTGATGAAAGTGCCCATGAGACAGGCACCGGCAATGGTGTACACAGGAAGACGAAACACGGCCACGAAAAAGGGCGCGATGATCGCCCCCCCTCCGATGCCGTAGATGCCCCCCACCACGCCCACAATGGCACTCAAGGTAAAAATGCCCATGGTGGGAGCTGAAATGTTCTCCCCGTAGAAGGAATAATTTATTCTGGAAAGCCCGAACTTGTGGACCGCAACTCTCGGCAGGGGCTCCCGGGTGGCCGCATCTTTTGCTTTGAAGCTTCTCACCAGCTCCTGAAATCGTTTTTCCGCCGTATTCTTATCGGCCCCCGGCGGGGATTTTTTAGTGAGTGACCGGACCATCGTGACCCCGATGTAGAGGAGAACCAGACCTGCGAAGAAGCGAAAATGGGTGGGATCGGGCAGAAAATGCACCCGCGCGAAGACCCCGACGAACACGCCAGGAACCGTGCCCGCTATGACGACCCAGGTCAGAGGCCACACCATGCGCCCCTCCCGTATGAAACGATAGACGCCGCTGGGTATGGCAACGATATTGAAAAGATGATTGGTGGCGCTCACAGCGGGAGTGGTGAACCCCAGAACGCTGACCTGAAAGGGAAGAAGCAGGTTTGCGCCAGAAACCCCGCCCATGCTGCACACGAAAGCCACGGCAAAACCTGCAACCAGGGGAACCCAAAAGGCCACTTCGATTTCAGCCACGGGAAAATACATGCCTCACTCCTTTGTCCAACATGTGCTTGAAATGAAATCCGCTTTCGATGGAAAAATGCTCTTGAGATGGTTTTTCTTTAAAACACGGACAACGGTTGAACGGTGACTTCGCTTTCACGAAACAACACTCACACGAAAAATATAATTTAAGTGTTAGTAAACTCCGTACTTCTTTACCATGGGAAAGTCAACATCTTTTTCCTCCTTGTTTTTATGGAGCCAAAAATCTATGATTTTCAATAACTCACCCGCAGTTTGAACCGGTCTTTCATCAAGCCCGGCGGGTGGCTCTTGAGCACGAAAACCGGCAATTGGAACTGAAAATGGATTTCTCAGAAAAACGGGATTCCCATGAAGAAAAGGCTTCGCAAAATAGCCCGCAAGCACATCAACCCCTCCAGTATTTTCTCCGTATCCAGCGGCGTCAAATTCCTTGAAACGGCCCAATTGGCTGAATTGGAAAGGTCCTTTCGAAAGTGGGCTCAAGAGCCCCTTCGGGCCGACATACGCGTTTCCCGATGTCGCGTTCTTCTCATCTTTCTTCTCATCCGCTACACGGGAGCCCGATTGAGCGAAATTCTCCATCTTGACGACTCCAGGCAAATAGACCTGAACCGGCTTGTCGTGCAGCTGGGAAATCCAAAAGGGGAAAACGAGCGAAGAGAGGTGGAAATTCCCGCGCCCCTGGCCCGAGAACTGAAAGAAATTCTGGAGGACCCGGAACTGGCACCATGGCGTGGACAATTTTTCAAAGTGGATCCGGGGCATGTGAGGCGCAAATTTTACGAGCGGGCCGAAGCCTGCGGTCTGCCGAGGGAATACGGAAATCCCACTGCCTTGAGACGATCGCGCACCATCGAGCTCTTGCGCAACAATCTCCCACTTCCCGTAGTCCAGAAACTTCTGGGCCATTCCACTCCCAGTCTCACCGCTTCCGTTCTCCACTTCTCCCATGAAGACATGCACCAGGTGGTCAGGCACTACATGGACAGGGAAAGCCACAAGAAAACCAGCGCCCGCAATACTTTTTTCGGCAAGGTTCAACGGATAGTGAAGGGAGACATCCAATCGGAGGTCGAACTCATAACCGTGGGCGGGTTTTCTTTGGTCTCCGTGATCACCAACGGCAGCCTCAGGCAACTGGGCTTGCAGCTGAACACTTTTGTCACTGGGGAAGTCAAGGCTCCCTGGGTCATGCTGTCCACGGGTCACGACGAACCCGTGAACAGTGCCAGAAACAAGCTGAAGGGCATCGTATCGGCCATCTCCGTGGGAAGGATCAACTCTGAGATCGTCCTTCGGCTGAGGGATGAAACCGAGATGTGTTCCGTGATCACCGAAAAAAGCAGGAAAATGCTCAACTTAAAAATGAATGATCCCGCATGGATTCTTTTTGATGCTCACTGTGTCGTCCTGAACGTGGAAGAGCTTCCCCCTTAAAATTCAAGAATCCTCGAAGGTGTGTGTGAGAGCCGGCCACGGCCATGAAGAATCCATCATAAGGGGGTTGCAGAGATGCGGTGGATGTGAGAACGTGAATCAAGACTTCTGCACCAGGAATGGGGCGAAAAGGACGGGGCAAAGGCCCATTGCCACTCATCCCCTCGTTGAGCGCTGACCCCTGTTCTCTTCTTGATGGAAGAAAACAGGACATGCTGGGTTGAAAATCCTCCCTGCAAACTTTTCTGTTTTTTCTCCCAGTCTGTAAAAATGACTCCAGCGCGGAGGAACACGCAAGCACACGCCAATTCCCATGCACAAGGAAGAAACGGACAGCTGCGGAATGATTAACTTGAAAAGGAGGATGATAAGCCAAGGCACTGCCTCATAGAGAAACGGCACCCCAAATGTCACTCAATCACAAGGAGGAAGCTGTCATGAAAGTGCTCCAGCCCGAGGCCATACGGAAACTCGCGGAACGTAAAGGGCAAAACAATTCTCCTGTCTTGAGTCTCTACCTCAATATAGATCCCTCCAATGCCGTGAATCGCCGGGGAGGCCACAAAGTGGCCCTTGACGGCATGCTGAGAGAAATCGAAAGCCAGATCAAGGACGACGAGCAGCTCAAACATTTTCAGGAGGACGCCGAATGGGTGCGGCAGAAAGCGGAATATCATCTGCCCAAAGGCAAGAGCCTCGTGCTTTTTTGCGACGTTTCCGATTCCTTCTTTTTTGAAGAGAATTTACCCGTACGCATGGCCAATCAGGCATGGCTCGGCAAGACGCCCTATGTGCGGCCCCTTTTGGAAGCCTGGGACGAGCACGCACGCTATGGTGTGGTGGTCGCAGACCGGGAAAAGGCCCGGTTTTTCCTCATCGCCATGGGAGAAATTCATGAAGTGGCGGAAATCAACCAGGAGCCTCCCGTCAAACACCGCAGCGCCGCTGGCAGTGACCACATGCGCTCCCAGATGATTTTACAGAGGCGCGCGGACAAGTACAGCGAGGAATTCCTCAGGGACGTGGTCGATAAGCTGCGCGACGTGAGCCTGGAATACAGCGTGGAGAAGCTTGTGCTCGCAGGACCCGAGGAGGTGACGGCGGAACTGCACCGACTCCTTCCCAAGGCCCTTCTCCTCAAGGTTATGGACCGTGTGAAAATCTCCATCAATTCAAAAGCTTCGGAAGTCCTTGAGCAATCCTATCCCGCCATAGAAAGGATCGAAAGAGAACAGGAAAGAGAAATGGTCCACGAAATGGTGACCATGGCCCACAAGGGCAAGGGCCCATCGGCTAAAGCCGTCATCGGATTTGAAGCGACTCTCAGTGCGGCCAACCAGGGACGCATCTACCGGCTTCTCTACCCCAATGGATACCGAGTTCCCGGCCATCAGTGCGTCTCCTGCGATGTTCTCCTTGACCATGCCCCCGCCGACAACAAATGCCCCTACTGCAGCAAGGCTCTTACAGAAACGGAGGACGTGGTTTGGCCTCTATCGGAAAGAGTCCTCAGCACAGGGGGCAAAGTCGAGGAAATCCGCGACCAGGAGGCCCGCCTTGAACTGGTTTCTGCGGGAGAAATCGGCGCCTATCTCAGGTAAAAAAGCCGGGGCGGATGCCGAAGCCTGTGATTCCGCCGCACACCCGGCAACTTTTGAAGGAACCAAACCAAAGAAGCCTTTAACCTTTCATTCGGTCAGCCCCCTGAACACCACCCAAGGCAAAAAACCAGGGCCCCCCTTTCGGGGCCCTGATTCTTATATTCCCTCCAATCCTCCGTTTCCACAAACAAACCAGCAAAAGATGTCAATTCTCCCGCCCCTCTCACCTGAAAAAAGTGAAGCATTCCGCTGTTCGCGGGTCACTTAGGGCTCAAGTGCTTCCAAAACTTTTCCGACAACCATGACATCATGTTCTGAGAGATCCCAGGAACAGTGAATGGTAGAAAAGCACGCCGGCAAAAGGGGTACCGGAGGTACTCCACGCCAACCTGCACATGATGAAGCAGTCCCCTTCCCGGAAGAATTTCATTCTTCGGGGGATGAGACGGGGCACGTTCCGGAAACCTTTAAAATTCAACAAAGGAGAGAGGAAAGGATGAATTTTTTCAACAAGGGCATAGGCAGCAAGATTTTCGGCGGTTTCCTTGCTTTGATCTTCGTGGGGCTGGTCCTGGCCGGCACAGGCTTCATCAGCATGGACAGGGTGATCAACGCTTCGGACACCAACACGGCGGCCATGGAAGTGGACAACAAGATATTGGAAGCGCGCCAGCACGAGAAGAACTTCATCATTCGCAGAGATGCCGAGTCCTACAACCATCTCACCCAGGCATTGGGAGAGCTGGAGAGCCTCACGGAAAACCTGAGGAGTTATGTTTCCGGCACCACGGACATTCAGGAACTCATCGGTGCCCGGCAGAACTACCAGACTGCCGCTTCAGAACTGAGACGGCTGGAGGAATACGACCAGCGCGTCCTGGATGAACTGGTGAATGTTGCCAATGAAATCACCCGTCTGGCGGGAATACAGTCGGAACTGGCCGCAAGAGAAACGCAGGAGAACATTCTCCAGTCCAATTCGGCAGCCCTCAGGCAGGCGGCCATGAGAACCGTTCAGGATGTGGTGGCTGTGGGCTACGATGTCATCAAATACCACCACGAACGTGGCCTGGGACGGGAAGCTGCCCTGGAAACCATTCGAAATCTCCATTTTGACGGAGACAACTACTACTTTGTGGTGCAGGAAGACCTCACCCTGGTGGCCCATGGAGAAAACCGAAACCTGGAGGGCATGGATTTCGGAACCATAAGGGACCAGAAAACGGGGGAAACCTTCATGAGATACATTGTGGAGGAAGCAGTGCGGCGCGGCGAATCCCACACGGAGTACTTCTGGACCAAGCCTGGAATGGGAGAGGAAGTCTTCCCCAAAATCACCTACGCCATGCATTTCAAACCCTGGAATATCGTCATCTGTGCCGGTGTGTATGTGGATGACATCGAACACAGCATTCAGCAAACGGCCAACCTCATCGAAGAGGGCATCAACCGCCTCAACGAAGCCAACGCCATCAACACCTTCACTTTGGAAGCGCGGCTCAACGCCCTTTACTACTTTGCCTTTGAGCAGAATCACGAAAGAGTTGAACCCATCCTGAGCAATCTCAAAGCACTTTCCATCGCCACCGACGAAATCAAGAGAAACGCCGACCACTATGCCGCCAACTTCGCCCAGAGGGTTCAGAACAACAACGATCGCCACAAGGCCATTGCGAGCATTGAAGGGGACGCTGGGCAGGCAGCAGCCATCTCTCAGAGAATTCAGCGAGATGCCAGGCAGTCTCTGGACACCAGTTCCAGAAACGGCAAAATGCTCCTGTCCATATTCTCCCTCATCGCCATCGCTTCAGGCCTTTTGATCGCCGTCTTTCTCACGAGAAAAATCACCAAACCCATCAAGGAAGCCATCGAAGGCATCGAAGAGGCCTCGGAACAGGTTGCCGCGGGCTCGGGACAGGTTTCCTCGGCCAGCCAGCAGCTGGCTGAAGGTTCCTCGGAGCAGGCTGCCGCCATTGAAGAAACCTCTTCGTCCCTGGAGGAGATGTCCTCCATGACGCGGCAAAATGCTGAAAATGCATCGGAAGCCAACCGCCTCATGGCAGATGCCAACCGCATCGTGCAGCAGGNCGATGAATCCATGAACGGCCTNACACAGTCCATGACNAAAATTTCCCAGGCAAGCGAAGAAACTCAAAAAATCGTGAAGACCATTGACGAGATCGCTTTCCAGACCAANCTCCTGGCCCTCAATGCCGCCGTGGAAGCAGCGCGGGCAGGCGAAGCGGGCGCCGGTTTCGCCGTGGTGGCCGATGAAGTTCGAAGCCTCGCCCTCCGTGCGGCCGAAGCAGCAAGAAACACGGCCGAACTCATCGACGGAACGGTGAAGACCGTCCAGGAAGGTTCACGCATGGTGGAGAAAACCAACACCGAGTTCACGGAAGTGTCTAAAACCGTGGTCAAGTCAGGTGAACTGGTGGCTGAAATTTCCGCAGCATCCGTGGAACAGTCTCAAGGCATCGAACAGGTGAACCGAGCAGTTTCGGAAATGGACAAGGTCACCCAGCGCAATGCAGCCAATGCGGAAGAATCCGCTTCCGCCGCCGAAGAGATGAACGCCCAGGCTGCGCAACTGCGGGTTTTTGTGCACGACCTGGCAAGCCTCGTGGGTGGAAGCAACGGCCGCTCCTCGACCAGCGGTGGTGGGCTCAAGAAACTTTCGGGAGTGCTGAAACGCCCCCATGGGCAGAAAGAACCTTCCCTGGCAGCTCAATGGGACCACCAAGAACAGCCTGCTCCTTCCAAACCCAGGCCCAGGGGAGGAAACGGGGGAACCATCAGGAAGGCGGAATCCGCGCGGCCTCCCAAGTCCAAGGAAGTCATCCCCTTCGATTCCGATGATTTCAAAGACTTCTAAACGTTTATCTTCAATAATGGAACGAGAAGGGAAAGCCGGCGCCTTCTGCGGCGCCGGCTTCCAATGAGGATGAAGTCCCCGGGGTGAACTCGAGGGGCTTCGCCTTTTTTAGGGGAATTTTTGTGAAGTGAGCGGCAGATGATTGATAATTTGCACTGGACTATCGATCCAGTCCTCAAGGCATGTTAAAAGGGTCACTCAAACCCCGATGCCCCCGAGAAATTTCCGGGGGTTCATAGTGATCACATGAAACATCCTGCACCGGGCAGGAAAACCATCAACACGGGACAAAGAATCCCGGTGGAGAGAGCGGAAGCACATGAGTCCATCGCAGAGAGCCAATGTGGACCGGCTGGAATACGAAGGCAAAGAAATCTTCCTGGTGGGAACGGCCCATGTTTCACAGGAAAGTGTGGACCTGGTGAAAGAAATCATTGAAGAAACACAGCCCGACACTGTGTGCGTGGAACTTTGCGACTCCCGCTACCAGGCTTTGTCCCAGGAGAATCGATGGCAGGAAACCAATCTTTTCAAGGCCATCAAGGAGAAGAAAGCTTTTCTCCTTCTGGCCAATCTCATGCTCGCGTCTTTCCAGCGCCGCATAGGGGAGAAGCTGGACATCAAACCCGGCCAGGAAATGGCCACCGCCATTGACACCGCTCGTGAAAAGGGCGCCGCAATTGAACTGGTGGACCGTGACGTGCGCACCACGCTGTCGAGGGCGTGGCGCTTCATGAAGCTGTCGTCCAAGATCAAATTGGTGGTGGAACTGCTCTCTTCCTTTGGAGAAATGGACAAACTGAAAAAAGACGACATCGAAAACCTGAAGAACAAGGATGTCCTGGAAGCGGTCCTGGCGGAAGTGGGCGAATCCCTTCCCGAGGTCAAAAGAATTCTCATCGATGAGCGAGACGAATACCTGGCGCATAAAATACGATCAGCGCCCGGCAAAAAAATTGTGGCCGTTGTGGGCGCCGGACACGTGCCGGGAATCAAGAAGTGCTGGGAAAAGCCCGTGGATATGATGGAACTGGAATCCATTCCTCCCAGAGGGAAAATCCTGGCGGGCTTCAAGTGGGGTCTTCCCCTTCTGATTGTTTCGCTCATCATCCTTGGTTTTTTCAAAGCGGGCCAGAGCGCGGGAACGGAGATGATCACCTGGTGGATTGCCGTCAACGCCGCCTTTGCGGGAATGGGAGCGGCCATGGCACTGGCTCACCCGTTCACGGTCTGCTCAGCCGTTGTGACCGCCCCTTTCACCTCCCTCAACCCCATGATTGCAGCAGGATGGGTCTCGGGCATGGTGGAACTTTTTTTAAGGAAACCCAGGGTGAAAGATTTTGAGGCCCTGCCCTCGGACCTCTCGAGGATCAGGGGGTTCTGGAAAAATGGAATAACCAGGGTGCTCCTGGTGGTGGTCATGACCAACCTCGGCAGCGCCGTGGGCACATTCGTCGCCATACCCCTCATGCTGAGAGCCTTTCAATGACCAGGGGCATGCATGTGGATGGAATAAGTTTCAATCCTCTCAGAAACACCATGCGATGCCCTCAGCAGGAAACCCTCAGTGAACTGGCGCAAGGAGCAGTCCTCCCTGCAAAGAGACCACAGCTCCCTTTTAAGAGGCATTGAATCTGGTGACATTAAAAAGCCCCTCTAAAGGCTGGAGTGCCGTTCAGCCATCACTCCTGGCCCTTTTTGAAAACCCCCATTGCCCACAACCGCCCAGTGGACATGGCCATCCCAGGGGGATTTCACTCCGATCCCCGACGATCCTGAATCAGTTGCCTCTTGATCATTTCCTGCCGGTAGGCATTGAGCAGATGACTTCGCGTGATGACCCCCTTTAGCTTGAGGGAATCTCCCGAAAGTTCCACAACGGGCAGCTGTTCCACGTCAATATTGCTGAATTTGTTGAGGGAGGAGGCCAGGGATTCCTCCGGTGTCACATAAACAGGACTGTCATTGGCCAGATCTTTGGCAAGAACCAGGTCCTTGAAACCCTCTTCAAAGACAAATTCTTTCAGATCGGAAAAGGAAATGACCCCTTCGAGATTGTCGTTTTCATCCACCATGTAGAGATAATCCCCCCCATGAGCCAGACAGTGACCGAGCACCACATGATAAGGGGCATTGGCTGGCACCTTCACATGGTCACTGCGCATGACATCCTTCACTTGCAGACTCAAAAGAATGCCCATTTCCCGGCCCGCATCGATGTCCAAACCGCTCCGCGCAAGGCCCAGAGTATAGATGGAGCCCTGAAGTATGCCCCTCTGCACCATTGTGGCCACGATGCATGCGGTCATCATGGGAAGAATCACCGCGTACACGTTGGTCAATTCAAAAACCATGATGATTGCGGTCATGGGCGCCTGCACCACGGCTCCCAGCATGGCCCCCATGCCCACCACACCATACGCGCCGGGAGTCACCACAATGTCAGGGAAAAACTTCTGGAACACCTCACCGCAGGCACTCCCCAGCACCGCTCCTAAAAAAAGGGAAGGTGAAAGAATGCCCCCCGACCCTCCTGAGCCAAGGGTGAAAGAGGTGGCGACGATTTTGAGAACAACCAGGATCCCCAGGAGAGTGAGGTCGACCTGGCCATGAATGGCCTCGATGAAAGGGTCGTAAGAATATCCAAGAATCTGAGGAAAGAAGTAGCCCATGGCTCCCACCAAAAGCCCTCCCAAAGCTGGTTTGAGGTACTTTTTGATGGGAATTTTATTTCGGAAAAAATGTTCCATGAAGGCCATGGTGCGAATAAAAGCCACAGCAACCAAGCCTGCCACAACACCCATCAGTGCGTACAGGAGAATTTCCCAGGGACTGTTCAAGGAATAGGGCAGAACATCGAGCAAGTTGCCACTTTTGGAAATGGACCTGGACATGGCGGTGGCAACTACGGAAGCGATGACGATGGGGCTGAAGGAATGAACGTTGAATTCTCCCAGGACCACTTCGAGGGCAAAAAGCACTCCCGCGATGGGTGCGTTGAAAATGGAAGCCACACCCGCCGCGGCACCGCATGCCACGATGACACGCAGTCGATTACCCCCCTCCCGCAGAAGCTGCCCCACTCCTGATGCCAGTGACGATCCGATTTGAATGATGGGGCCGTTGCTGCCCGCCGATCCTCCCGAACCGAGGGTGATGGCGGACATGCACATGCGTAGAACGGAGTTGCTCCATCGCATGACGCCGTTTTGCAATGCGACGGCCTCGATGGTGGCGAGCACCCCGTCCCGGGAGGCATTCTTTGGAAAAAAGATGAGAAAAGGTGCCAGTAACAGGGCCCCCAGTGCAGGCGTTAGGACCGCGAGAACTGGATGGGCCCCCAAAAGCCCGGGAAGGAACTCCCAGAAAAAGAAGCTGGAGTACTCCAGCATTTTTTCAAAGAGGTAGGCGCCAGCCCCCACCACCACACCCACTATGATGGCAACCAGGACAAGAAAGGTCTGGTCACTGATGCGAAAAAGCTTCAGTAGATTGAAAACCCTGCTTCCAATGGGGTCAAGACCGATCACTCGTTTCACGTTCCAGCCTTGCGGGGTTTCAGAATTTCAGAAGATCGCTCCCCTGAAACCTCCTCCAACCATCCTGGGAGTCCTGTCCCTGATCCTTCCAAGGTATTCCCTCTGACGGTGATGCCGCCCGTGTTGACCCTTGATAGGACCCAGGGCATTTTTGTCCTGAAGCACCTCAAGGCACCCTCTCAGACCACTCGTGTCCATCCCAGATGCCCATGAGCTTTCCGCACTCCGCCACATCGTATCCGCCCAGATTCTGCACACTCTTCTTAAAAGGGGAAGATTGAAGGACGTCCATGAGAATTTCAAGCTTTCTGTCATTCCAGGCGAACTCGGGAACAACAAGGTCATAGCGTTCTTCGGCCACGGGAATGAAATCAAGCCCCAAAGCCTTTGCCGCCGCATAAATGGCCATGCCCGTGTCCGCCCTTCCGCTGAGAACATTCACGGCCACAGCCATGTGAGTGAATTCTTCCTGGTCGTAGCCCCGGATTTCCTCCGGGGAAAGACCCCGTTTGTGCAGGCAGTAGTCTGTGAGAATGCGCGTTCCCGATCCTCCTTGACGGTTGATGAAGGTGACGCCGGGTTTGGCAAGGTCATCAATGGTTTTTACGGACTTGGGATTTCCTTCCTTGACCAGAAAACCCTGCTGCCGCCTGGCCAGCTGCACCAGTCTCACTGCCGTTCCTGGAAGATATCGCTCCACGTAGGAAAAATTGTATTCCCCCGTTTCTGTGTCCAGAAGGTGGGAGCCGCTCAAATGGGTCTGTCCCCGCCGTATGGCCATGAGACCCCCAAGGCTTCCCACGTTGCTGGATGAGAGGTGCAGGCGGCTGTCGAGGCCCTTCAGTTCATTGGCAAGGAGGTCCAGGGTGTTGTCGTGGCTGCCGATCATGATGAGGGTGTCGTCGAGCTGGTCGCCGGGTCTCAGAAGGCGCACAGGAACTTCTTCCCCTTCATTGATCCCCTCCAGCTCCTGAGGCACCTGAAGAATTCCATCGGCTCGGGTGAGTGAAGTGATAACCCCGGCTCCCCGCTGCAGGGGCATGGCGATGAGTCTTCCCTGCACTCTGCCCAGAATGACCCGAACAAATTCCTCCATGCCCAGCCTGGAAGGAAGTTTCCTTCCAAGAACAGCGGGCACAGAGGGAAAAGATGGGCTGGGCAGTCCCTGAAGAGTGTGCAGCAGGGGACGGACAAACTGTTCAAAGGAGAGAATGGCCGAAACGGGATAGCCGGGGATGCCCAAAACGGGTTTTCCTCGAACCATTCCCAATATGGTGGGCTTACCGGGCATCATGGCCACCCCATGGACCCACACCTCCCCCATTTCATTCATGACGGTGGAGGTGTAGTCTTCCGANCCCGCAGAAGATCCCGCATTCACCAGGATCACATCCGCCTGCGACGCCACCGCCTCTTCCATCATCTTTTGAATGCTTGCATATTCGTCGGGAATGGTGGCCTGAAGAAAAGGCTCTCCCCCGTTCTCCCTCACGAGAGCCGCCAGCACCGTTCCATTGAATTCGATGATCTCGCCGGGTTTCATTTCCCCTGCCGCGTCCGGGGGTAACAACTCGCTTCCCGTGGGCTGAATCCACACTTTGGGAAGGGCCTGAACCGCCACCCTTGGGACCCCCCCAGCCAGAAGGGCCCCCAGGTCAGCAGGACGCAGGCGATGATTCTGGGGAAGGAGCATTTCCCCGGCAACGATGTCCTCCCCAACTTTGCGCACGTGCTGCCATGGAAAGACTGCCGATCGGATCTCCACCTGGGTTTCCGAGACCTCATGCACATGCTCGGCCATGATGACCGCATCCCCTTCAGGGGGAAGAGCATCACCCGTGTCCACGGGAAAAACCTGTTCACCCATCCTGAGAAAAAGAGGATTGGTCACACTGGCTCCAAAAGTGTCCCGGGCTTTCACGGCAAAACCGTCCATGGCCGCTCCATGGTAATGGGGAACAGACCTTGACGCTGCAACAGGCCCCGCAGTGACCCGCCCCAGGGCATCGGTGGAAGGCACCGCCTCGGGCTCAGTGCGAAGGTGGCCCGTTTTCTCAACCCAGATGCTCCTGGCTTCGTCCAGTGTCTTCATGCTCAAGTAAATGTTTCTTTTGAACTCCCCCATGGACCCGTCCCTCCCGTTCAAACTCGAAACCCAAAACGCTCCCTGAATGCATCACGAAAGCGGCGGACAACACCCAGGTTCACTTCAGCGGTATGAACCTGTTCCAATTCGTCAAGTCTCTCCGTCACCCAGTGTTCCAAGTTGTCCAGGCTGCGAATCCATCGCCGGAAATCCTCCTTGTCCAGCATCCTGGGAGGCTGCATCACAAAGCTGTCTCCCCCATGGTGGTGAATCCTTCGACCACCGAAGAGGGCGTTGTAATCGGCCGTGTTCGTTCCCACGACACAGAGGAAATGATCGAAAGCCCTCGTCAGGGATCCTGTGATCCAGTGCCCCCTGAGAACGGGAAACAGGCAGATATTGAAAACGATCTCCACTCCCTGGGCGGCGAACTGCTTCCCCGCTTCAGGGTTTCCCCAGAAGTCAATGCAGACGGCCAGCCCTATCTTGCCGAAATCCGTTGAGAAGGCTCGGTAGATGCCATCCCCCGCGGTCATGTTGAGGTTTTGGCGTTCGAGCACTCCCAAATTTCTTTTGCGCTGGCGCCCCAGCAGATTTCCATTTCGATCAAAGAGCGTGGCCGTGTTGTAGAGATTGTTCCCTTCAAGTTCTGCCAATCCTGCGATCACATAAGCCTGGTATTGCCTGGCAACGTCCGCGAGCGCTTCCTCTCCCTGGAAGGGGAAACATTCGGGGAAACAAATGACATCGGGTTTCTCACCCCGCACCCTCTCCACGAGCTGCAATGCGTGGCCAAGGTTTTTGGGGTCATCAAAGGAGGGATAGGGCTTGGGTTGCACCAGGGCAACTCGAATACTCTCTTTCATCATATCTCCTGCATCGCATGTGAGGTCAACTCCTGCCGCCATCCTGCAGCAGATCCCTCCATTCCAGAATCGCCAGATAGGGATAGTGATCGGAAGGATAAAAGCCTTCCAGGTTATCGCGCAAAATGCAAGCTTCCTGAACTCTGAAATCCCCGGTATGAAGTATCCAGTCCATTCTGAATTTTTCGGGGTTTCCCTGGAAGTCGTGCCGGGTCATGCTCCTTTCGTTTTCAGGCTTCTGCAGCACCTGCCATGTGTCCAGCATGTTTATGTATTCCTCCGTGAGAATACGGTGCACGCGGGAGCCGGGCCTGTCGTTGAAGTCTCCCAGAAGAATACAGGGCCTGGACTGGTCAGAGAGCCACGCACCGATCATTCTAGACTGCTCCACGCGAGCCTTGTCCCCCATGTGGTCCAGGTGGGTCACCACAGCAGTGAATTCCCGGCCCGTGCGGTTTTCTCTGAAAGAGGCATGACTCATCATTCGGGGAAAGGCACTGTCCCAATTTTTGCTTCGATGAATGCGGGGAGTTCTGGACAGCCAGAATTCACCCCCTTGAATGAAGACAAAATCTTCTTTTTTATAGAAAAAAGTTGGGTACTGGCAAGTGCTGTCCCAAATCCGGTTCACGGCGACCATTTCATATTGTGGAGACAAGCGGTCTGCAAGAAACTCCAGNTGGCTTCGCGTGCCCTCCTGTGTGCCGAGAATGTGGGGCCCGTGANGCTCGATCACCCGGACCACGAAGTCACGGCGAAATTCCCATGCAAACGGCCCATCTGCCTCGTTTTCAAAACGCAGGTTGAATGTCATGAAGCGCATTGTGGTTTCTGCTCCTCCTTGAGACTCCAGGGTCTTCACGGAGAGAACGCCATCCCTCCCCTTTTGACCATGATGGGCCGACCGGTCTGAAAACCGCGTCTTCAGCGGAATTTTTATGAAATTTCAGATGCCGGTTTCGCCATGTTTTCCCCTTTGCTCGCGTCACAGACACCGCCAGTAAAACCAGCANNTTTCTAAACTACTCCACTGGTGATTTCCCCGCAAGGTTTCCATTGGGCAGGGAACCTGCATTTTGCCTGCACCAGGACTTCCATGGGTGGAAAGCCCGGCGCACAGCCCACGGAGATCCTTCGGGCGTTTTCGTTTGACTCTCATCGGGGCGGATGTTAGCTTTAGCTGTCTAAAATTGAGACGGGCAGTGATGAGTCGTCAGGAGATGTTTTTTGTTTCCCCCAGTGAGCTTCAGCAGTTGATCGCGTCAACCCATGATCCAATCCAACGGATTTTGCAGTCAAAATCATGTCAAAAAAACTACACCTTAAGGACATATTTGAGGGCAACCGGCTACAGAGAATCGTCCTTGTTGTCAGCGTGCTCCTCTTTCTCGTCATAGAACTGCTCATTTACATGGTGGCGGCGGGTCAGGCAGGGCATAAATCCCGCGTTCTCATCCGCGATGAACAGGGCAGCAAAATCTACGAGACCACCGGAAACAGCCTCACCAGCTACGAAAGGCTGGTCTTCGAAAAGAATTTTGGTCCTCTGGAAAATCACCAGCTTCAAATTGTGACAGAAACTCATCCCTTTCCCTTTCGAGCCTGGTTCACGGCTGCAGTGGGCATCCCCGTAGGACTCATTCTTCTGGTGTCCTTCCTCATCAAGGTCTACTTGACACTGCTGTATAATGAAGAGGAGGACAGACCTCCGGGCATGCCTGCATCGCCCCTCAAGGAGGGCCGCTTCACCTCCGTTTTTCAAACTTTTGGTCAAATCTCCATCTTTCACATCGGCTTCGCCGTTTTGGCTTTTGTGCTGCTTCTCTGGATGGTCCCCAACTTTGTGGAGGACATTTTCACCATCAGTACGGAAACCATACGCGATTACAAATGGTTTTTTCTTGGATTGGCCCTATTCGCGGCCTTCATCATCACGTGGGTCATCTACCTTCGGTACCGGCTTTCCAAACAAATGCTGGACAACCAGCTCACCCTGGAGAGATACCGTCTGGAGCAGCAGCTGCTCACGAAGACAGAGGCACCGACACTCCTTCCCAAGCCGGATGACCCGCTAAAACGCATCCACGACGGCTAGGCGCCACTCGCGCCCCGTTTTCAAGGAATATTTGCACATGTGGTTCAGCAAACTTTTCAGGCGAAAGAAGAAATCCCAGGAACCGGAAGAGCAGAATCCCAAGAACAAGGAAGAGGTGGACAAGGACAAGGCTCTCATCAACCAGGGGGTTTACTACCTCTACCTCATCATGGGTGTTCAGCTTGCCATCGTCCTGGGGCTCCTGGCCGTGATCACAGCGTTTGGCACTTTCATCGCAACGCCCGTATGGGTTTTCTTCGCCGCCCTGCTTTTAGGTGGTGGAGGGATCGTTTACATCTACCGGAAAATCAAGCAGAAGGTTCGAAAGTTCAAGGAAGCATTTCAGAAATCGGATCTCTCCGACCGTAATTATGAAATCAGTTTGATGGGTGGCATGTTCACCATGCGCGTGGAACAGGGTCCTCAGCGCCCCATGCTGGAAGCGCCACAGAACACTTCAGACACCAGCCCCCCGGTGCTGGATGCAGAAACCGTTGAAATACCCCCCTCATCGGAAGCCTCGCCCCGTTGAAAAACCGAGGGGTCCCATGCGCCAAGGCATGGGACCCCTCGGATCTTTCCGCCTCCGAAGGCGTGTTCTGCGCCCTTCATCCTCCTGCCTTCGGAACAGTTCGTTTCTTTTGCCTATTTCACACCCTTTCCTTTTCTGGATAGCACCCTTCCCGTCATGACACAGAGAAAATCCACTGCCTCACGCCGCATGACAAGGGTGTCGCGCCCGTAATGCACGTCGTCCCTGGAAGGATGATCGACATTATAATGAAGACCCCGGCTCTCTTTGCGCTCGAGAGCGCAGTTGATGATGAGCTCCGCCACCAGGGCCAGGTTCTGCAATTCCACCAGGTCGCTGGTGAGAGGAATATGGGGCATGTGCTCCCTCACCTCCATGCGGATCTGGGCAATGTGGTTTTGAGCAAGCTTCAAGCGCTTGTCCGTTCGAACAATGCCCACATAATTCCACATGAGACGGCGAATGATGTCCCAGTTGTGCGCGATGAGCACCATTTCACCATTGGCCTGCTCGTCCGCAGGCGGTGCCACGTACTCGCACCCCGGAATATCCTGCAGTTCACGGCGCCTAAAAGCCTTTATGTTTGTTTCGCAGTAATGGGCCGCCTCCTGGGCAAACACCATGGCTTCCAGGAGAGAATTGCTCGCGAGACGATTGGCGCCGTGCAGTCCCGTGCAGGCACACTCCCCGATGGCGAGCAAGCCTTCAATGCTCGTTTTTCCCTGGCGATCGGTGACAATCCCGCCGCACATGTAATGAGCGGCGGGCACTACGGGAATGGGCTCTTTGGTGATGTCGATCCCCAGGGACAAGCACTTCTCATAGATATTGGGAAACCGTTTTCGCACAAAGGCCGCATCACGATGGGTGATGTCCAGAAAAACACAGTCATCCCCGCTTTTTTTCATTTCCGTGTCGATGGCCCTTGCCACAATGTCCCGAAAAGCCAGTTCCCTCAGTGGATGATAGCCGGCCATGAAAGCATGTCCGCGCTTGTCAATGAGTCGAGCACCTTCGCCCCGGACGGCTTCCGAAATGAGAAAATTCTTGGTTATGGGATGATACAGGCATGTGGGGTGGAACTGGACAAATTCGAGATTGGCCAGCCTTGCTCCCGCACGATAGGCAATGGCCAGCCCATCGCCTGTGGCCACGTCGGGATTGCTCGTGTAAAGATAAACTTTGCCGGCGCCGCCCGTGCACAGGAGCACCACCTGAGCAAGAAAAACATGTATTTCCCTGGAATCGCTGTCGAAAATGAATGCTCCCCGGCAGGTGTCCCGATGGTCAAGGGAAAAGGATCCCGCCTTGAGTGAGCGGTGCTGCACGATGAGGTCCAGCAACAGATGGTTTTCGTAAATGACGATATTGGGATGCTCGTTGGCCCTCGCCACCAGAACTTCCTCCACCGCCCGCCCGGTCATGTCATGAGCATGAACGATGCGGTTTCGGCTATGGCCCCCTTCACGCCCCAGGTCCAGAGTTTCTGCCGCCGATTCTCTCCGATTGAACTCAACGCCCATTCGAAGGAGATTGGCAATGCTTTCGGGACCCGATTTCACCACCATTTCAACCACATGGGGATGACAGAGACCGTCCCCCGCATTCAAGGTGTCCTGCATGTGCAGCTCAAAGGAATCATCCGTTCCCAGCACCGACGCAATGCCCCCCTGAGCGTAATTGGTGCTGGTCTCGATGGTTCTTTTTTTCGTGACCACGGCAACAGTGCCGTATTCCGCTGCTTTGAGCGCAAAGGACAGTCCCGCGATGCCGCTTCCAATCACGAGAAAATCAATTTGGTGTTCCATAAATGATCTCCGGATTGATATGATGGGTGGTGACCGGCTAAGATTTGATGGTGACCAGAGGATGGGAAGACCTCGAACACGGAAAGGTCCCCGTTGATTCGCCCTGGTGCACCGCATCTTCCCTCTGGAGAGGATTTCTCTTGTTTCCGGAAGAATATGGTCAAAAACTTTTATTTATTCCATTGCAATGAGCTTGTAAAGGATGCAAAGGCCACGGACACGGCCTCGAAGCGTGAGGATTCAACGCGCCCCCTGGAAGGAAATAGAGCTGATGAAGACAAAGACCACCCATGACATGATCTCGGCATCCCTGGAAGTTCTGGTTTTTGACTGTGACGGCGTGCTGTTTGATTCACGCAAGGCGAACACACGCTTTTACAGCGGCATCCTCGAACACCTGGGCAAGCCTCCCGTGAGGCCTGACCAGGAAGAGTACATTCACATGCATCCCGTGAGAGAGTCGCTCCAATATCTTCTGCAATGCCCCAATCTTTTCCGTGAAGCCTGGAAATACCTGGAAAATTTTAATTTTTCCTCCTTCAACCAATATCTGCACAAGGAACCCGGCCTGGAGGAACTGCTTCAGTTGGCCAAAGGGTCCATGCGCATCGCCATGGCCACAAACCGCACCGTCTCCACGCGAGAACTCCTGGTTCATTTTGATCTGGACACATCCTGGTTCATTTTGATCTGGACATGTTTTTTGATCTCGTGGTCTGTGCTTCCGACGTGGAAAAGCCCAAACCCCACCCCGAAATCATGGAAAGGATTCTCCACTCATTCAGCGTGACGCCGGAAAAGGTGCTCTTTATCGGTGATTCGCCCGTGGACGAAGAGCTGGCATGGAGCACAGGGGTTTTCTTTGCGGCCTACAAGAATCCACGCCTGAAGGCACACCTTCACCTCAACCATTTTGAAGATTTGAAGCCCATCATTGCCAATGGAAAATGAAGCGGCCATGGCCGGCCGGTTTTCATCCCCCTGCTGGGTGAGGGAGGAGCAACAGGAGATCACTTCCACCCTCTCCCGGGAAAAGCTCCACCTTCTGGGTACCGTCCACCATGATCCCAAAGGCTGCCAAAAACTGCATGATTTTCTGGAACAGCAGGGGGCTGACCTCATACTCCTGGAGTTCAGTGCATATGGTTTGAGCTACAGGAAAGAGAACGGCGCCCATCTTCAAAGGCAGTTCTGGATAAACCTTGCATGGGCCGCGGGCCAGTTGGGTCTGAAGGCGAAAGGCGCCCGTCAGCACCCTGAAGTGGATGCAGTGAGGCGCCAACTGGGCCTCCCCTTCGAATACCGTGCGGCCAGAAGATTCGGCCTGCGTCACCGCGTGCCCGTGCACCTGGTCGATTGCTCATCCTTCAGCCAAAGGATGATTGCATCCTGGGAGGAATTGGTTTCCCCAAAAAACCTGTTTCACCTTCTTTCCATCCCCTCACACCGCCCGCCTGTGGACCTTCTCTACCGTAAGGCTCACCGGCTGATTTTCCCGGAAGGCACACATCGTCCGCCCGGTGAGCTGCCATCAAAAGCCCCTTCACCCTCCGGGCTCTGGCAGAAACGGGAGAGAGATCTTGCCCGAAGGATAGAGAATATCCTTGCCTTTCATGACACCAAGAAACCCGTCTATGTGGGGGGCTGGCAGCACCTGGTCCCCGGCCAGGAGTTCGCAACACTGAGAGAGCTCCTGAAGATTGAAAAAGACCGTTGCCATTTGCTCACAGGCCCTGCGGAAACGGGCGGTCATGAGTGTTGAGCCTCTCCCCTCATTCCCTTGCAGGCATTGATCAGGCCATTGGTGGATCCGTCATGTTCCTCCACAGGCCCTACCCTTTCAAGCTCGGCGAGTATCTTTCGGGCCAGTTGCTTCCCCAGTTCAACACCCCACTGGTCAAAACTGAAAATGTTCCAGATCACTCCCTGCACAAATATTTTGTGTTCATAGAGGGCGATGAGGCTGCCAAGAACACGGGGAGTCAGTTTTTTGAAGAGGATCGAGTTGGTGGGCCGGTTCCCCTCGAAAACCCTGTAGGGAACCAGCCGGTCGATTTCCTCCTCGCTCCTCCCTTCTCCGGTCAGTTCTTCCCTCGCTTCTTCCTCGGTCTTTCCATTCAGAAGGGCTTCTGTTTGAGCGAAAAAATTGGAAAGAAGCATAAGATGGTGGTCGCCAAGGGGGTTGTGAGACAGGGCGGGAGCAAGAAAGTCAGCGGGCACCAGGCGGGTGCCCTGGTGAATGAGCTGGTAGAAAGCATGCTGGCCGTTGGTGCCGGGCTCACCCCAGATGATGGGCCCTGTGTGGTAGGAAACCTTTTTACCCCCCCGATCCACCGACTTGCCGTTGCTCTCCATGTTCCCCTGCTGAAAATAAGCGGGAAAGCGATGCATGTACTGATCATAGGGAAGGATAACTTCTGTTTCAGCCCCAAAGAAATTGACATACCAGATGCTGAGCAGAGCCAGGATCACCGGAAGCTTCTTTTCCAGGGGAGCCTTGCGAAAGTGGAGGTCCATGGCGTGAGCTCCCTCAAGGAGCTCCTCGAAATTTTCAAATCCCAAGTAGCAGGCGATGGAAAGTCCTATGGCTGACCAGAGAGAATATCGTCCTCCCACCCAATCCCAGAATTCAAACATGTTGTCCCGGTCGATGCCAAAAGCCTCGACTTTTTCCGCATTGGTGGAAATGGCGACGAAATGCCGGGACACGTGTTCTTCTTCCTGGGCCTGTTTCAGGAACCATTCTCTCGCCGAATAAGCATTGGCCATGGTTTCCTGAGTTGTGAAAGTCTTGGAAGCTATCATGAAAAGGGTTGTTTCGGGGGAAATGTTTTTCAGGGTTTCAGCCAGGTGGGTTCCATCCACATTGGACACAAAATGCACCTTGAGACCCGGAACCGCATAGGGCTTGAGACATTCCGTCACCATGAACGGTCCCAGATCGGAGCCCCCAATGCCCACGTTGACCAGGTCGGTGATGGGTTTCCCCGTATACCCTTTCCATTCCCCGGACTGCACTCTCGCGCAGAAGGTTTTCATCTTGCTCAGAACAGCCTGCACCTGGGGCATGACATCTTGACCCTCCAATTCCATGGGAGCACCGCTGCGATTTCTGAGAGCCACATGGAAGACGGCACGGTTTTCCGTTTCATTGATTCTCACGCCCGAAAACATCTTTTCAATGGCATCTTCCAGCTCGCATTCCCGGGCAAGCTCCACCAAAAGTTCCATGGTTTCGCGGGTGATCAGGTTTTTGGAGTAGTCCACAAGCAGGTCCCCATGGGACATGGCAAAGGATTCAAACCTTGTCGAATCCTCCGCAAACAACTGTTTCATGTGAACACCCCGCATTTCCTCCCAATGAGCCTTGAGCCGGCGCCAGCTTTCTGTCGATGTGGGATTGACCCTTTTCAGCATAAAAAACTCCTTGCAAGCAGCCCTTAAAAGATTGAATGAAATCCATATTGTCAAAAACCTGACCCATCAACACTGCCCATTCACTTTGATCAAAAGATTGTTGACATTCCCGTGAGCACGGAATAACTATTTCCCATATCCCCTCTCCCGCAGGCAACAATTCTCCAATCTGAACTTCGAATGATTCTCCACGGAAGGAGGTGAGTTTCGCAGCGTCCAAGGGTCCATTCGAATCGTTTTGCGCGGTGACATCATTTGATGACATTTGAGTTCAATTGAAAGGAGAAAAAAACATGAAGAGATTTTTTCTTTTTCCACTGATTCTGTTGATCGGACTTTCCCTGGCAACAGTGGCCTTCGCAGGAGATCGCGACGCCATAAAAAATCAGGTGGATGAGATCGTGGCAGCTCTCGATGATGGAAAAAAACCTGAAGATTTTGCCGCTGCAGCCCATTATGAACCCTACTATGTTTTCATCATGAAAGATGACGGAAGCATGTATGTGCATCCCACATTAGCGGGCACGAACCTCAAGGACAGGTCTGAGGAACTGTTCGATATCCTGAACCAGGCCACTACTGAAGGATTATGGGTTCAGTACGATTGGAACGAAGAAGAGAAGAACACCTACGTGAGAAAAACAGCCGACGGTGTGATCGTGGGAAGCGGCTATTAATGTAAAGTTGTGCATGAATTTCTAAGCGGTTCCTGAAAAACAGAGGGGTTGACTCCTGCATGAGTCAACCCCTTTTTTTGCTGGTGGGCGGGAGAGGATTTGAACCTCCGACTTCCACCGTGTGAGGATGGCACTCTCACCGCTGAGTTACCCGCCCTCAGGTTGCTCACCTTATACCGCACTGAAAAACGTCTTGCAACACAATTTCATGGGGCCACCAAACTTGGAGTGGCCTCAGGAGGGCTTGGCCTCCTTGGAGCGAATGGCTTTCAACTGGAGCCTGAGGTACGCATCCTGGGCACCATTGTCCTTGGGGTCCAGCTTGATGAGCTGCTCGTACTTCCTGGAGGCCTCGGCCCAATTGCCCATGGATTCGTAAAGATCCGCCGCCTGCCGCAAATGCTTCTTTTCCTTGGGCTGGAGGCGGGCCAGGGCTTCCAGCTCCTTCACGGCGGCATTCTTGTCCCCCTGCTTGAGGGCAGCGTAGAGCAGGTAATTGCGCACCTGGACCGAGTTGGGCCTCTCCTTGGCGACTCCCTGGAAGTAGGACCTCATTGATTTATAATCCTTTTTCTCGTCATAGTGAGCGAAAATGGCTTCGTGATAGGCGGTATTGCGCGTTTCCAGGCGGGCCAAGGTTTTCAGGGTTTCCAGCTCACCCTTTTGGTTTTTCTGCTTGCGGTAGATGTCGAGCAAATAAGTATGAGTCCTCGCGTCGCCAGGGTCCAGCTTGGCGAGTCTTTCAAAGGACCTGGCAGCCTTGTCCCAGCTGCCCCCCTGGTAATAGAGGACCGCGAGGTTGTTCAGCACCGTCTTGTTGTCCGGCTGCTGTTGAGCCAGCTTCTCATAAGCGCTTTCCAGCCCCTTTTTGTCGCCGGATTTTTCAAGAACGGCAATGAGGCGCAGCAGGGCATCCCTGTTCTGAGGATTGTTCCTCACGAGCCGCTCATAAACCTCTTTCGCTTTTGCCGTATCCCCCTTCTTTTCGGCGAGAGCTGCCAGCTGCATCAGGCTTTTGCTGTCATTGGGCCTGGCCTTGACATACCTCTCCATGGCGGCAAACGCTCTGTTCACATCACCGGCCTGCTGGTGGCTGACCGCCAGATTGTAGAGAACGTCCGCATCGGTCACCCCTCCCCGCACGGCAAGGTCATAGTATTGGGCCGCTTTGGACCAGTTCCTGTTCTGACCTGCAAGATCGGCAAGGTGCAGGTGAAGGGAATTGTGAAAGGTGCCAGGGATGCGATCGCGGTGGGTTTCGAGGAAGCGCAGCGAATCCGCCGTGGATCTGATGCGGTTCAGATAGCTCAACAAACCTTTGAAATGTGCGGCGTCTTCCGTCATGCTCAGGAGTTCCAGGTAAACCGCCAGGGCCTCACCGGTCTTTCTCTGGGCCTGGTGCACTTGCAGGAGTTTTTCAAGAATGGTGGCAGATTGTCCCGTCTCGTTCACTTCCCTGTAAAGCTTCACGGCCTCATCATATCTTTGCCGTTCAAAATAAACGCCGGCCAATTGAGTTTTGAGAAGGGTGTTGGCAGGGTTTTCCCTCAGAGCGTTTTCAAGATAGGCGAGCCTCTTTTCATCATCTTCCACCGTGTTGGCTTTTTGAACCCAATCCCTGGAATCCAGCTGCACAAGGAAAGAAACCTTTCCGATGGGCCGGTTCCACAGTGACACCCATAAATCCAGGTTCTGCGGGACTTCAAAGGTTTCATGGGGCATGAGGTCCCTTATGATCACNGGCCCGGCCTTGAGCCTGTCCAAGTCCACATCGGCGGCATTCAAGCGCGTGCCCCATGAAACCCAGCCATCCGTTTTGACTTCCACGAACTGAAGCGTGTCCCGGGGATTCACGATTCCCTGAGAATCGGGAAGGAGAATCACTTCCTTTCCGTTGTGCAAGAACCTCACCGCTTCAAGCTCCTTGGGAAACGGAAGGTGCGCAACGAGGCTCTCGGCGGAGATGAGCTTGAAAAGGAGAAAAATCCCTCCTCCCGCCAGGATCAGAACCAGGAGTTTGCGCAGAATTTTTCGGGGAGCACGCGGTGGCGGACTTCCTTTGCGCAAAATGGAATCATTGATGGAATAGGGGTAATTTCTGCGAATTCTGCTCATCGCCCTTCCAATTCCTTCTGTGTTATGCCCGCAACTCTTTTCAGAAGCCCCACTTCCCGGTCACTGAGCTCCCGATGCTCCCCGGGAGAGAGTCTTCCCAGGGTCAGGGGCCCATATTTCACCCGTTTGATCCTCAAAACAGGGTGGCCCACGGCTTCCCCCATTCGCTTGATCTGACGGTTCCATCCCTGGTGCAAAACCATGCGAAGCCACACTGCCCCCGGCAGCTCACGCAGCACGGTCACATTGACCGGGGCGGTGGTCCCCTCTTCCAGTGCCACTCCCTTCTGAAGCTGCATCAGGGCCTGGGGTGAGGGATGACCTTCCACTTTCACCTCGTAGGTTTTTGAAACTCCATAGCGGGGGTGCTGCAAACGATTGGCAAGTTCCCCATCATTGGTCAGCAGCAGCAAACCTTCTGCATCATAATCGAGTCTTCCCACGGGGAAAAGCCTCACATCCCTTCTCTGGACATAGTGAAAGACCGTCTTGCGCCCCTGAGGATCCCTGGCGGAGGTGATGCACAGCCGAGGCTTGTAAAGGAGAATGCAGACTTTCTTCTCCTTCACCCCGATGGGCTTCCCGTCGACCTTCACCACGTCCTTTCGGGGATCGATGCAGTGGCCGGGAGTGGTCACCAACTGGTCATTGACCTGAACACGGCCCTGTCGAATGAGTCCTTCCGCCGCTCTTCTGGACGCAAGCCCTGCCTGAGCGATGGCCTTTTGAAGGCGTAGAGATTCGGGCATGTTCACCGCCTGAAACTCCCATTCAATGGAACGAATACCGAACCCATGATCCTTCCACCAGCCAGCAACAATCACGGCTGAAACATGGAATGGCCCAGGCCCACGGCTGCCCTCACCTCTTCCATGGTTGTGCGCACTTCCTTTGAGGCCCTTTCATTGCCCTTCCGAATGGCTTCCTTCACTTTTTCCGGGTTGCTTTCCAGGTGCAGGCGCTTTTCGCGCAGGGGTGCCAGCCTGGTCAGAATATTTCCGATGAGAATCTTTTTACAGTCCACGCATCCTATTCCGGCCGTGCGGCAACCGTCAGCCACATGCTCAATCTCATCCTGAGAAGAATAAAGCTTGTGGTAATCGAACACAGGGCACTTTTCGGGATCACCCGCATCCCTTCTTCGAACCCTTGCGGGATCGGTCATCATTTTGAGGATTTTCTCCTGAATGGTCCCCTCAGCTTCCGTGATGTAGATACAGTTTCCGTAGCTCTTGCTCATTTTCCGGCCATCCAGTCCCGGCAGCACGGGAACATCCGTGAGAAGAGGATCGGGTACGGGGAACACTTCCTTTTCATACATGAAGTTGAATCGCCGCGAGATTTCACGGGTCAGCTCCACATGGGGCAGCTGGTCCTTGCCCACAGGGACGCCATTGGCCCGGTAAATAATAATATCCGCAGCCTGCAAAACGGGATAGCCCAGAAAACCATAGGTGGAAAGATCTTTCACCTCCAACTGCTGCTGCTGGTCCTTGTAGGTGGGGTTGCGCTCCAGCCAGGCCAACGGCGTGATCATGCCAAGGAGGAGATACAGCTCCGCATGCTCCTTCACATCCGACTGAACGAACAGGGTGCTCTTTTCCGGATCCAAACCGGCAGCCAGCCAATCCAGGACCATGTCCCAGGTGTTTTGGCGAATCTGTCCGGGACTCGCATAGTCAGTGGTCAAAGCGTGCCAGTCCGCCACAAAGAAGAAGCATTCGTACTGCTCCTGCAGCTGAATCCAGTTATCAAGAGCTCCGTGCAGGTTCCCGAGATGCAGGCGTCCCGTTGGCCGCATACCACTCAAAATGCGTTTCTTGGCTGTCATTTTCTCCCTCTCTCCTCGTGAAAACACCATCAGACCCCACATAGGTCAACACTGCTGAAAAAGTTTCATTCCCATGAGGCCAATTAAAAACCGGACTTTGACCCCACTGGCCTGCCCGTCAATGTCCGCTCATGAACCACACGGATTCGTGAACCGGCTGTCCTTCCCTCCCTTTTGAAAACCCATCACCCCTTCTCCAGCCCGCATCGTCGGTGTGCCCGGCAGATGATCAGATGCCGAGCAACCCCATGAGCACCCTGAAGGTGGGAGCAAACACAAATCCCCACGCTCCGGAAGCGAGCAGAAGGAGCAGAACAAGAATCCCATAGGGTTCTATCTTCCCCAGCCTGGCGGACAAGGGCGAAGGCAGGATCCCCATGAGAAAGTGGCCGCCGTCCAGTGGCGGAATGGGCAACAGGTTCACCATCATCAGCACCAGATTGAACCGAACGGAATAATATGCCATGTAAAAAAGGGGCTCCACCACAAAGCTCATGAGAGTCCCTTCCGCAAACCACCCGCTGCGCGTGCCCCAAAGGATGAGATGGTAGACCAGGGCGCTCGCGAGAGCGAGAAACAGGTTGGCGAGAGGGCCCGAAAGGGAGACCAGGGCCATGTCCCTGCGGCCCCCCCGTAATTTGGACATGTTGACGGGAACGGGTTTCGCCCAGCCAAAGAGAAAGGGGGACTGGGCCACGAGAAGCAAAAGAGGCAGAACAACGGTGCCAACGGGATCCACGTGCACTGCGGGATTGAGAGTGATCCTCCCCCGCTCACGGGCGGTGGGGTCGCCGCATCTCTCGGCAGTCCAGCCATGCGCCACTTCGTGGGCGATCACGCCCATGAGAAGGGGAACGGCGTAGAGCAGCACGTTGGCCAGAAAACCGCTCACGATGCAAACCTCAGTGGCATATCCATTTCCTTTATGGCCAACCCCGCCACATCCGTCTCATGACGACCCCATTGCACCTCGTTGGGCAGCGTCTTTCTCCTCTTTGAAAAGCTCCGGATGGGATTTGAAAAGCAGGGCGAGTTCCTCCTGCCGGCTCTTCACTTCCCCATTGAGCTGTGCGTCCAGCAACTGGTCCAGGAGGGTTCGGTATATGGGGCCCGGGGGAACACCCATGGCCTTGAGATCTCTTCCCCGAAGTTCCGTTCGCACATTTCGGTACCGATGCAGGTAATGACTGATGGCTCTTCGCACCTTTTCACCGGGAGCCTTGGCCATGATGAAGAGGATTTCTTCGGGATTGAATTCTTGCAAGGCCCGATAGATATCACTGGGCCGATGATCGGGCAACTGGAAAAACCCCCTCAGGAGCTTGTCCACACGCCTGAAGGTCCACAGCATGCGGCGGCTCTGGGTGGGTGGAAAGTCGAGCCTCTCCCAAATGCTGTCCAGGTCATCCCTGGGCAGATCACAAAACAGCCCAAGGGCGTAGACCCTCCAGGTTTCGAGGGGCTCATCGAGAAAGCTGAGGCGATACCAGGAGATCACATTCCCAATGGAAATGAAGAGATCGCGTCGCTTCGAGTCGATCTGGAGATTGCTGGACAGGACGGAAAGGACTCCATATTCGGCCATGCGCTGCAGGGCCGGCAGGGGATTTTCTTCCATGAGGATCAGCTGGATCTCGTGAAAAAACCTCTTGCCGCCAAGCTTGTGAACCAGGCCCATCTTCACGGCACCACGCATGAGGTTTGCCGTCTGCTTGCCGATGCGAAAGCCAAAACGCTGCTCGAAACGTATGGCACGCATGATGCGGGTGGGATCTTCCACGAAGCTGAGGTTGTGCAGCACTCGAATGGTCTTTTCCTTGATGTCCCTCTGTCCGCCGAAAAAGTCGATGAGATGGCCAAAGTCGCCGGGATTGATGCTCAGAGCGAGGGTGTTGATGGTGAAGTCTCTGCGGTAGAGATCCATTCGAAGGGAACTGGCTTCCACCACGGGCAATGCTCCGGGGTGCTGGTAATACTCAAAACGTGCGGAGGCCACGTCAACCTTGAGCCTCTCGGAAAAAACGAGCACTGCCGTATTGAATTTCCTGTGGCACCTGGCCCTGATCCCCCTTTGTTCCGCGTAAGCTTTGGCAAATTCGAGGCCGTCTCCTTCAATGACAATGTCAATGTCCAGGTTGGGACGGCGCAGAAGAAGGTCACGCACAAATCCGCCAATGACGTAGCCTTGAACCCCATCAGCTGTGCAAAGCTTCCCAGGTCTTTGAGAACATCCAGAATGCCCTCCTCCAGCTGCTCCCTTACAATGCCGGAAATGTTTTTCCGCTTGGGCCATCGTGAATTTCCCATTTCCTGAAAATGAGTGTCTTTGCGCGCATCTTGATCGTTCACCAGAAAGTTCAGAAGGTCTTTGCGGGTGATGACTCCCAGGACCCTGTCCCCTTCCACCACGGGCAGAATCCGCTGCTGGTGTTCCACCAGGTAAGTCTGTATTTCCAGCAAACCCGCATGGGGCTGCACCACGCTGAAATCGGAAGTCATGAACTCACCCACTGCCTGCCCCTCAAGCTTGTGGTAGATGGCTTTTTCCAGCACCTGCCTCGTGATGAGCCCCGCCAACTCCCCCCCCTGGAGCACGGGCATGGAGTTGATGTTGTAGCGCACCATGATCTGCTCCGCTTCATGGATGGGCATGGCCACATGGGCAAACACCACAGGGCTGCTCATGAGTTCTCCCGCTGTGGGAAAGACTTTGACCGTGGTGCTGAGGATTTCCCTCAGCCGCTCTTCCACCTGGATGAGGGTGAGATCCCTGATGGTTGCGGAAGCGGCGGTGGCGTGTCCGCCTCCTCCGAACTGCCTCGCTATGGCGCCGGCATTCACATGAGGCATGCGGCTTCGAGCCACCAGGTAGATGCGGTCTTCCATGCGTGCGAGGGCGAAGACGACGTCCAGGTTGTTGATGTCTTTGAGCTTATGCACAAGGAGCGCAAAATCGCCCACGTAGTTGTCCACGGAAACGGTGGCGATGCAGATTTCGATGCCGTTCACATTGAAATTCTGCGCCGAGTGGAGGAGCTCATTGAGAAGGCTGACCTGTTCAGCCGTCAGCTCCTGGGTGACCATGTCGGACACCACGTTGAGATCAGCACCTGAACGCCTCAGGTATGCGGCAGCCTCAAAATCCTCGGCCGTGGTGGAATTGAAGGTGAAAGAACCGGTGTCTTCAAAAATTCCAAGGGACATGATGGTCGCTTCTTCGGGGGTGATCTCAATGCCGCGTTCCCGAATGAGTTGCGTGAGTATGGTGACCGTTGCTCCCACGGGCCTGACGATTTCCTGGTCGCCGGAAATGTCATCGGGAGAATCGGGATGGTGGTCATAAATATGAACTTCCACATCGCTGCGGTTCACGATCTGTTCAAACTTGGCGATGCGGGAAGCCTGCCGGGTATCCACCAGGATGAGCCGGCTCACGTCCTCAATGTCAATGTCTCTCAGGCGCCTGAAATTATAGAGATAGAGAGTCGATTTGATGAAGAATTCACGCAGGCTTCTTTCCTGGGAACCGGAAAACACCAGCAGCGCATCGGGATAAAGCCTCTTGGCCGCCACCATGGATGCCATGGCATCAAAGTCGGCGTTGACGTGAGTGGTGATCACTTCCATGTATCAATTCCTGCGCAGTCTGTGTGTTTTCCGGCAAAAAGAGTGGACTCCCTTCTGGGAGGCTCTAAGGGCGGGGATGATATCTCTCATGGATTTCCTTCAGCCTTGCCTTGGCCACGTGTGTGTAGATCTGAGTGGTGGAAATGTCCGCATGGCCGAGCATAGCCTGCAGGGATCTCAGGTCCACTCCATTTTCCAGAAGGTGCGTTGCAAAAGAATGCCGCAGCATGTGGGGTGTCAGACCCACATCGATGCCCACTTTCAGAGCATAGTGCTTGAGGATCTTCCAAACACCCTGACGTGAAAGCTTTTTGCCATCACGATTGAGGAAGACTTTTCGGCATTGGCCTCCTGGATCGAGGAGACGGCGGCCGTGTTCCATATACTCCTGCAAGGCCCTGGTGGCCCATTCCCCAATGGGAACCAGTCTCTCCTTGTCCCCTTTGCCCCGCACCACCAGGCAACCCATATCCAGGTGGACCTGCGACAGTTCCAGTTCGGTGAGTTCGCTCACCCTGAGTCCCGCTGCATACAGGAGTTCCAGCATGGCCTTGTCCCTCTGGCCCAGTGGAATCTGGGTGTTGGGAGATTCCAGAAGGGCTGTCACCTGTGACGCACTCAGAACCTTGGGCAGGGGGACCAGAACCTTGGGAAACCCTATTCGTGAAGCGGGATTGTTTTCAACCATGAAAGACCGCTGAAGAAATTTATAAAAACTTCGGATGGTTGCCAGCCGCCTGCCGCAGCTTCGTGCTGAAATCCTCGGTGCGAGCCATTCCAGGTATTGGAGAATAAGATCCCGGCTCACTGCGGACAAATCGTGAATGCCCCTGCCTTGGAGGAAACGGCAAAATTCCTCCAGGTCCGAGCTGTAGGCCATGATGGTATTCCGGCTCAAGCCTCTCTCCGATGCGAGATTCGTCAGGAACATATCAACCAGGCGATCCATAAGTTCACCCTTTCAAAAAGAGAAAAATCACCAGAAAAAAGAAGCCCCCGAAGACCCGCTCCGGCCAATGCTTTCATTGCCGGCTGCGGCCAATCCTGTTGATTGACTTAAGTTCTTTCACCCTGAATCAAAGCCCCTTCCCGTCATTTCCGCGGAGGCGGGAATCCAGTTTTTCAGGGTACTCTGGACCCCCGCCCTGGCGGGGGGGTGACGGGAAGGGGCACCATAACAATCCCCTGAATCAGCAACATTGCCCGCTGCGGCGAGCTGCACACCCGGCAAAATCCTCGAGGGCTCCCTGAGGGTCCGTGCATCGCCATGAGACAAGGTGCCGAAAGACTTGGTGGCGTTCGGTGCCCATTTATTTGGCATCGGGAACCTTTTGTGAACCGACCCTGTGCGCATGGCTTTGAAAATTATAATCCACGAGCAAAGAGGTTTGCACAGAATCACCCGTTCGCCGGGTGGAAATGAAGTCAATATAATGCGTTTTGCCCTCATAATCGGGGAAGGTGATGCGGTCTCCATCCTGAAACCCGCCGCGATGAAACCAAACTTCCGTAGGAAGCATCCATGTTTTGCCAAACTTGTTTTCAAATTTGAAATAATCCACGGCATCCCGGGGAAACTGCAGATAGAGGCACAGTTCCTCATCGGTCGCGGGACGGTTGATCTTGCCCTGGAGTTCTCTTCGCCTGGCTTCAAGATCTTCGTCGGGAGGCCTGGTGATGCCTCCTTCTTCTTCCAGGATTTGCCGCCACTTTTTCCCGTCCTTGCGATTGTGCTCCAAGACCTTTTCATAAATCCAGTCTTCGGGTTTGTAGATGGGAAAGGGACCATAACGCTCCAGCAGCAGCCTTTTCAAATCATCGGTGGGATTACGGTAGCGCCCATGAAGCACGTTGTTGACAGCAGTGGTCCAAAAAATCTGGCTTCCTGGAGTCACGGAGCAAATATTCCCCAGTTCTTTATTGACGTCAATGAGTTCACTCAGCACTTCGTGGATTCTTTCAAGCAAACCCACCCTCTCAGCCTGCTCAAAAGCTATGTTTGCCGCACCCCCAGGCAATTTGTGACGCTTCACTGTGGGATCAAATCCGTGATATGCGCTTTGAAAGCGCTCGTAGATCCGCCGTTCCCGCCGCAAAATGTCGGAGGCATCCACCAGGGGCTGCACCTTGAAGCCGGGGGCCTTCATTCCGTAATCCCTGAGAGTTTGCATCATGCTCAGGGCCGGNGCCTGGCTGTAAATTCCTCCGGCTCCATGGTCTGAGACCTCCACGATCTTGACCCCNTCCATCACCGCGGCAACCATGCGGCCCAAATCATTCCCATCCGTATTGTGCCCATGGTATTCCAGGAGCAGATTGGGGAACCTTCTGCGAATGGCCGCCACCAGATCCCCAATGCGCCTCGGTGTTCCCAGGGCCGAATGATTCTTTATGGAGAGAATGATGTCCTCTCCCGTGACCGAGAGAATTTCCTTCACTTTGTCCAGATAATAGTCGTCCGTGTATCCGTAGCCCGTGTTGAAACAGATGGAGGGCATGAGGATCTTTCCCGCGTTCCGGACTTCTTCTGCCACAACGGTGAGGTTGGGCACGTAATTGAGAAAGTCGTAGATGCGCCATACGTCGATGTAACGGGAAAAAAGCCTCACGGCCATGCGCAGAACATTGTCCGGGTAGGGACGGTATCCGAAGAGGCTTCNGCCGCGGCACACCGCCTGAAGGAGTGTGCGGGGCATGGCTTTGCGAACGAGCCTCAGCTTTTCAAAAGGGTTGATCTGCTTCCTCATGAGATCCACGTGGACGGATGCCCCGCCGCATATTTCAAAAGCAAAGTAGCCCGTTTCATCGCGGTAGGGAGCCACCTTCAGAGTGGTGTTGGGCATGATGCGGCACTTGAAATCCGACTGGGACAAATCCCTTTCATTGTTGGTCATGAAATAGCCGGAAGTCTGCCGCAAACGATCCAATATCTCGGCACTGGACATGTGGGGTGTGATTCTTTGAAAATCAGGCATGTGAGAGGACTCCTGCTGTGAATGAATCTTCCTTGAGAAAAACACCAAGAGGGGAAGTGATAAGCACCAGCTGATGCAAAAAAACTACCACTGACCCTGCGCCTCGGCTCTGCATCAAAGAACGAATAAGGAGAGTTCAAAATTCGGCGTGTGGATTGTAGCCATGGGCGTTGATTTCCGCCACAAGGGCGGCCAGCCTGTCCGTTTCGGGCACTTCTTCTTCATAGTCGAGCAGTTCCGGATGAGACTCTATGTAGGAAGTGTCAAATCTCTGAGCAAGAAAATCCGGTTCTTTCATGATCTGCTTGTAAAAGGGGATGGTGGTCTTGACCCCGGCGATGATAAAACCGTTGAGCACCCGGCTCAGGCGCTGCACCGCTTCTTCCCAGGTGAAACCGTAAACGGTGAGCTTGGTGAGCATGGAATCATAGTAACGGGGTATTTCGTAACCCTGATAGACGGCGCCATCCAATCGCGTGCCATGCCCTCCCGGCGACTGGTAAATCTGAACCAGCCCGGGACTCGCCATGAAATTGCTCTTGGGATCCTCCGCATTGATTCTCAGCTCGATGGCACACCCTCGAAAAGAAATGTCCTCCTGCCTGAAAGCTATGGGCTCCCCCGCTGCAATGCGAATCTGTTCCCGCACAATATCTACACCCGTGATCATTTCCGTGACCGTGTGCTCAACCTGAATGCGGGTGTTCACTTCAAGAAAATAATAGAGATCATCTTCATCCAGCAAAAATTCCACGGTTCCCGCGTTCAGGTAATTGCAGGCCCTGGAAGCCTTGACCGCCGTGTCACAGATCTCATCGAGCAAAACCTTCGGGAGATTGGCGGGAGCTATCTCGATCATCTTCTGATGGCGTCTTTGGATGGAGCAATTTCGAGTGCCGAGATGAATGACACTCCCGTGATTGTCCGCGAGGATCTGAACCTCCAGATGACGGGGGTTTTTCAAACCTTTTTCCAGATATACGGCTTCATTTCCGAAAGCCATCCGCGCTTCGGACCTTGCCCGTTTCAGGTTGGCAAGGAGTTCTTTCATGCTGGCCGTATGGCGGATTCCCCGGCCGCCTCCTCCCGCAACCGCTTTTACCATGATGGGGAATCCATATTCTTCCGCAAAGGCGATGGCCTCTTCATCCCCTTCCTCCCCTTCCGGCAGAATGTCCGTGCCGGGAATGGATCGAATGTTGGCCTCATTCATGATGCGGCGGGCAATCACCTTGCTTCCCATATCACTGATGACCTTGGGAGGAGGGCCTATAAAAACAAGGCCCGCCTCGGTGCATTCTTTGGAAAAGTTGGGGTTTTCCGCCAGAAAACCATAGCCGGGATGAATGGCCCCGGCTCCCGCACCGAGAGCCGCCTGGATAATGCGTTCGATATTGAGGTAATCTTTTCTTGGGCCGGAACCAATGCAAACGGCCTCATCGGCCTTCATGACGTGCAGTGCCATTCTGTCCGTTTCTTCATACACAGCGACGGTTTTGAGCCCCAGTTCCTGCGCAGACCGCATGATACGAATCGCTATCTCACCTCTGTTGGCCACTAGAATCTTGTTGAACATACGATGCCCTCACTTTCTCAGACAGCATGGAAAAGGGATGTCAGCCGACTCGCACATGGCAGCGGGCAGTTCCACAGGCCTGGCTCCTACAGTCCAGGATTTCACAAAAGATTCAATGATTGGTTCAGGAATGATTTTGACCGGCAAACGTATGAAAACCTTCAAATTGCATGAACATATCAACCGGCGAATTCTAATAGCACAACTGAGGGTGGAACTTCAATGGAAAGGCGTGGAAGATGGGTGCGAATGAATAGAATTCTTGAAAGTTCCTGCGATAGAGGAGCAAGGGGCCCCTTGCCGGCCTATCTCACTCCGCTGAGACCCCTCCTCAACCGCTTTTTCTGGTTCAGAAGATTCAAAAAATTCCGGTCCAGCAGATGACACTTGAAGGGCTTGATCACTGCGTTCACCCCCCACTTGGGCCGATCGTCGTCCATGAGCAGGTCCTTGATGCTGTTCCAAGTCTTGACGTTGTAGTAGTCGCAGGTTTTGCCTTCATTGAAAAACTCGCAGTGCTGCTGGCTCACATATTTTTCATATTTTCTGCAGTATTTGATCTTCATCTAAACCCCCTTGTTGCCATAAAAATAAATGACTCTCCATGTGATTTCTAAACAATATAATCAGTATGTTACCATAAGTCCAGCTGAACCATGCAAGAAGCGGACAATTGAAGGCGGTATTGTGCCCTCCCATGGCTCAATTTTCGACGTCCCCAGGATCAGGAGTTTCCATGATCTCTTGCATCAGCGGTGCACAAGGTTCAATAGGGTCTTCGGGCTTGGGCTACGGGCACAGCTGAGAAGACCGGGCTGCGAAACCTCACAAATCAGCGGCCCGCAAGGGCGTGAAGCCCACGGAGATGGACCATTGCAGGCAAACCCCCTTCACCGGGGCCCTTTTGAATTCAAATAATCCTCTTTACATCTTCTTCGAGAACCATTATAAACATCCACGTCGCAGGCCAGTAGCTCTAACGGTTAGAGCACCGGACTCCAAATCCGGGGGCTGGGGGTTCGAATCCCTCCTGGCCTGCCAGGAAAATCAAGGACTTGGCGGGATTTCCGTTAAAGTCCTTTTTTCGTTACGCGCATATTGCGGGCACGGATTGATTTTGCGCGCGCAGGCGGCCCACCCTGATGCCCATTGAAATGAAGTCCACTTCATGGTGTTCATTTTCTAAAAGCGCCTACCTTAGAGACTGCCAAAACTGTCATTACTCTCACCTCCCCGGCCCGGCTTCAGGTCACTGAAGAATACTGAAGGCAGGCAGTCCTCCTTTTGTACAGGGTTCAGGTAAGCCTGAGCCACCCCTCACCCTTCCCACTGTGAGTGACCTCGGCATGGGAGAATGTATTTTTCAAAAACGCCTACAACGGGAACTGTCAAAACTGCCAAAAGGCCCCGCAAGCTCTCAGACAGGTCGCCATCCCGACGGAACTGCCCCCCCAGAACGAGAAAATCGCCATGAAGACCCTGTATCGCTTTTTTGAGCCTCCTTGACATAAAAAGTATGCGTGACATGGATTTTTTTTGTGAAAGTGGGTTTTCGCCTGAAATACGCGGTTTGATTAAGGAGCGGTGAGCATTCCCGACGTCTTCATTTCCTGGATTCTCTCTCAAAGTGCATGGTCACCAGAAAGCCGCGGCAGGAGTTGCTGGGAAAAAATTGTGGAAAGTTCATGGAAAATATATAGAAAGATCAAGACAATCACACATTGGCCAGCAGGTATTGAGGATACAGGAGGGAGACCCCTTATGGCTCGCGCCCCACACGAAGAATGCCTGGAGCATGACCAGCACGCTTTCAATCACACGATGGCGGAGGTGGCAGCGCAACTGGTGACGCTCAGGGCGGATAATCAAGACAAGATAATTGCCTCTACCTTGCAAAAGCTGGGGACGATGCTGGGTGTCGATCGAGGTTATGTGTTCAGTTTCTCTGACAGTCTGGCCCGGATGAGCAATACGCACGAGTGGTGTGACGAGGGCATCGAACCACAGATCGAGCGTATACAGAATGTGCCGACGGATGCGATGCCCTGGTGGAAGGAGAGGATCACTCAAAACAAGCCAGTACTCATACCGGCAGTGAGCGATCTGCCTCCCGAGGCACAGGCGGAACGCGAGGAGTTCAGCTCACAGGGGATTCAGTCACTGGTTTGCCTGCCCTTGATCGATGAGGGAGGCCATTTGATTGGTTTCATGGGTTTTGATGCGGTGCGTAAACCCCGTTCCTGGTTGGAGCAGGAAATTGATGTGCTTTCTCTCACGGCCCATCTGCTGGCCACAGCCATGGGGCGCAGCCGGGTGCAGCTTGAACTGGAGGAAAGCNAAGCACTCCTCGATGCGACCGGTTCAATAGCTCGAACGGGCGGCTGGCAACTGGACGTCGAAACATTGACCGTCACCTGGACCAGAGAGACATACCGCATTCATGAAGTTCCACAACACGAAAAGCCACCGCTGCATAAGGCGATCGAGTTCTTTCACCCTGACGACCGCGATGCACTGTCTTGGGCCATACAGCGGGCCATCCATCTGGGCGAGCCTTATGACATGGAAGTCAGGCTCATTACGGCCAAGGGCAGAAATTTGTGGACAAGGACCGTATGCCAGCCCGAGGTGGTGGACGGACAAACGGTCAGGCTTCGCGGCATGCTTCAGGATGTCACCGAGCGCAAACAGGCCGAGGACGCATTGCGGGAGAGCAACAGGCGTCTTGAGGCTTTCCTGGAGGTGAGCCAGGGGATAACCGCCTATGTTGAAATCGGCTCACTGATGCAGATGATTGTGGACAATGCCTCGAGGGTCATGAATATCGACAGTGGGGCAATATACCTGCTCACCAGCGAAAACACCATTCACCTTGAAGCCACAACCCCGCCCCTGCCTTCAAATTTTCCTGAAGAATACCGTGCCGCCAACTTGACTGATCACCCGCACATTGGAAAAGCGATCAGGACCGGCAGATATTGTTTAATGCCCGACTCATCGACTGCGAACCTCACCCTGGCCGAGCAAGAAGTTGTCCGATTGAGAAATCTGCGCTCCAATCTTTATCTGCCCATCCGCTTAAAGGGGGAGAGCATCGGCATATTGATATTATCCTCGACAAAAAGGCTGCACACGTTCGGTGAAGAGGATATTTATTTCCTGCAAGGGTTTGCCGATCATGCAGCGCAGATGATCAGCAATGTTCGCAACTACGAAATAATCAACAAGCATGCAGCGGAACTGGAAAAGCACATTGCCGCGCAAAAGCGGGTGGAGGAGGCGATCCGGGAGAATGCCGAGCTGCTGGNGCNTTCGCAGCAGATCGCCCATCTCGGCAGCTGGAAACTGGATGTANCCGCAAAACGCTTGCACTGGTCAGACGAGGTCTACCGGATTTTCGGCTGTGCCCCGCAGGAGTTCGAAGCCACCTATGAAGCTTTTCTCAGCTTTGTCCACCCCGACGACCGGGCCGCAGTGGACAAGGCATATACCCGTTCGGTGCGGGAAAAGCATGGCGGTTATGAGATTGAACACCGGATCATCAGGAAGGACACCGGTGAAGAACGTTTTGTTCATGAGCAATGTATCCACGAGTTCGATGACGCGGGGGCAGTGATCCGCTCCATCGGCATGGTGCACGACATCACCGAGCGCAAGCGGGCTGAAGAGGAGCGGGAAAAACTTCAGTCCCAACTCATCCAGGCCCAGAAAATGGAAGTGGTCGGCCGACTCGCCGGAGGCGTGGCCCATGACTTCAACAACATGTTGACGGTCATTTTGGGCGGAGCCGACATGGCCATGGAAGAAGCCGGGGGCAATGACAAACTGCGCAACAGTTTGTACGAGATTCAAAAGGCCGCCATGCGTTCCGCGGACCTGACCCGACAGCTTCTGGCCTACGCCCGCAGGCAAACTGNAGCGCCCAAGGTACTTGACATCAACGAGGCCATTGAGGGCATGCTCAAGATGCTGCGGCGGCTCATCGGGGAGGACATGGATCTGATCTGGCGGCCNGGGAGCAATCTCTATCCCGTTTTCATTGATCCTGCGCAGTTTGATCAGATACTGGTCAATCTGTGCGTCAATGCGCGGGACGCCATTGCCGGGGCGGGCAAGATAACCGTCGAGACGGACAACGTCTCCTTTGATGAAGCCCACTGCGTAAGGCATCCCGATTTTGTGCCCGGCGAATTTGTTATGCTGGCGGTAAGTGATAACGGTTGCGGTATGGACACCGAAATCCTTGGCCAGCTGTTCGAGCCCTTTTTCACCACCAAGGCAGCGGGCAAGGGCACCGGCCTGGGCTTGGCTACAGTGTACGGTATGGTCAAGCAGAACAAAGGCTTCATCAGTGTCTACAGCGAGCCGGGGCAAGGAACAACCTTTGAAATCTTCCTGCCGCGGCATGCCGCCAGGACGGCCCCAAAGACCGAGCAGAAGCAGGCTGCGCCGCCGGCGGCAAACTGCGAGGTCATCCTGCTGGTGGAAGACGAATCGGCTATTCTGAAGATGACCACACTCCTGCTGGAAGGATTGGGCTATACGGTGATCGCTGCCTCCACGCCGGGGGAGGCGATCCGCCTGGCCCGTGAGTGCGAAGGGCAGATCGACCTGCTCATAACTGATGTGATCATGCCGGAGATGAACGGCCGCGACCTGGCAAGGAACCTTATGTCCATCTTTCACGGCATCAAGCGCCTGTTCATGTCGGGCTATACCGCCAATGTCATCGCCCGGCACGGTGTGCTGGACGCGGGAGTGCACTTCATCCAGAAGCCCTTCTCAAGGAATGCCCTGGCTGCCAAGATCCGGGAGGCGCTGGATCGGGAATGATCGACCCGGGCAAATGACGCATTGGTGGCCAACAGGGGCTTGAACTCGGGCGCAGGCAAAAACCCGCGCCGGTTAAACCGGCCCTTATGAAACCGTGTGGCAATAGGGACCTGAAAGCACACCCATTCTGGAAATTGAAAAGTGTACCACTTGCCCGGTTTCTTGAGGGAGTGAAGGGTGGCTGCCTGCCGCAGCAAGCCCCTCTTCACCCCCGTGCCAGCCCAGGCCACCAAACTTCTGGCCAGGCCGCGGCCTCTTCCTCAGGGCAGACCAGGTGCCGCCAGCAAGGCGTCAATCTCCTTGCCGATGGCCTCCCTGTCCTTCAGCTCGGCGCTCCACTCCCTGTCGGCCTGGCCGCTCATCAGGCCAAGGAGGACNCCNAGCACCGCGCCACGATGACAATTCTCACCGCCCAGGTTGGTGTTGGCAAGGAGCCCTTCNCGCAGGTTTTCCCCATAGACATGGGCGAGGTAGAGGAGGCAGGGCCAGGAATCCACAATGTAACAGGCGGTGGAATAGCGCCCGCCCACCACGTCGCGGTCTTTGCGGGCACCCTTGACCAGTGCCTCGAGATCAATATGGAGGGGATCCCGGGCTGCGAGAGCGAGTTCCCTGCGGGGATCGGCACCTTCGGGACGCAGCAGCAGGGAGGCGATCAGTCTCACGAAGCTGTCGCAGACACGGGCCAGCATCTCGTCCGGATGTGTGGTCGCCAGGTGCTGGCGGCACAGCAGCTGCACCCGCTCCAGTTCTTCCCCCTGCAGCAGGGCGTGGAGGGCCAGGGGGCCGATGGTCACCAGACCGCCCATGGATGGTGTGTCATGGGTGCGGGCGCCACAGCGATGGGGCGGATGCCCGGCCACAAGGTTGGCAAAGAAGCCACGGTGATACGACTCGGCGTAGGTGTCGGGGTGGGGCGGCGGGTCCGCGGTCATGAAGTCGATGTAGGCCTGGAGAAAGCGGTCGCGGTCGTAGCGGTGGTTGTCGGCGACCAGTTGCCGCATCAGCAACCGGGCGCAGTGGGCGTTGAGGGTGTTTTCCCCTGCCCGCATGCCATGATGATAGTGCACGCCCTGGCGGCCCCAGAGGTGGGCACGGCCCTTGAGAATCACGGTACCCACAATCTCCCGCGCCGGAGCCCGCTCCGCCGAGGTCCGTCCCCCCTGGCGCGTGGAGTGCAAAGCCATGATGGACGAGGGATGATGCTCGGGAGCGTTCTCGAACCGGCGGATTCCGCCTGGAAAGGCACGCAGGATGTCGTTGGGGTTGTAGAACCAGTGGACCGGCATTGCAAGAGCATCGCCGGCGAAGAGCGTCCAAAGGGCGGCGCGGGCACGCTCCCGAACAAGAGGGTGGTGGAGATCGAGTAATGTCATGGTCTTCATATAACCTCTTAACCTCGCTGACAAGACCTGGCATGAATCACTGCTGTCCGGGATCAATACTGTCCCGTCGTAACCGGCGGAATTTGGCCCACGGAAACACCGGCAGGCAAAAATCGGCCTTCGAGGAATCAAACCGGTGGAGCCTGCTGTGGAAATGGACCTTCTCCTTGAGGAGCCACGGCCACGCAGAGGGTGTGCTGCGCCTGAAAAATGTGGCTTCAGCAAGGGCTGCGGAGGGCTTTGCATTGGCACCGGCTGGGGTCGATGGCTTGACCGGGCGCAGTCCCAGATGATAGAGAATCCTGGACTGCCCCTCGAACTGCTGAGCGAAATCTCCCTGACGGCAAAGGCCTCCAGGCTGGACGAACATCATCGCCGTGAATCGTTGCCAACGGTTGAGCTGGCGGCACCGGCATCCCCTCTTGAGCTTCTGTCGTTCTATACGCCTGGAAAGGCGTCTGTCAACAAGTTGGAGCGATTGCCGAAAAATTGTGTTATGGTGCCCCTCGGCCTGATTCTCCTGTTGTGCTGGTGATTTATGGGGAAAACCTTCAGGCCGCAAAAAGAAGATTTCAGACCTGACTTCCATTGCTTAACGGGGCAGCAGTGTTGTGGAAACGCCCTTCGATCCTTGAACCCCCCTTGAACACTGTCCCGGTGAACCATTTCCCCGGGGAGCCGGTTCCCTGGGTAACCAGATCCCCGGGTAACCATCTTCATTGATCCGCGGGTTGGCACATGCACATGGGACGGGTGAGCCGGAGTTTCCAGCGCATCGCCAGCGACAGCTCTGCGAGGCGTGGATGGGCATTCCTCCTCTACCACAGGGGGCAATCCAGATGGGCTCGCGCAGGTCTTTGTGAGAAGACCTCAGGTTCCCCGTGACCCGCAACGGGAAGGTTAGTGCAAATGAACGACAAGGTCCAGAGCTCGAGGGCCCCCTTTTCCAGGGGTCAGTCCGCCTTCGCCACCAGGCGGGAAATCTTCGGCTGGGCCATGTTCGATTTCGCCAACCAGTCGTATACCCTGCTGATCATCACCGTGGTATTCGGGGACCTCTTCACCCGCGTGGTGGTGGGCGATGGTCCCCATTACCGGTGGGGCAACTTTTTGTGGAGTTGTTCCCTGGCCGTCGGCTACATGCTGGTGGTGCTCTGCTCCCCCGTGGCCGGCGCCATCATGGACTACACGGCCAGCAAGAAACGCTTTCTTTTCGCCAGCTACCTGGTCACCGTGGTGGCCACCGCCGCCCTCTACTTTGTCGCCCCGGGATATGCCTTCCTCGGGGTGGTGCTCCTGATCATTTCCAACTTCGCCTATTCCATGGGTGATGCCTTCATCGCCAGTTTCCTTCCCGACCTGGGACCCCCCGAGGACCTGGGCAAAATTTCCGGTTTCGGCTGGGCCATGGGCTATGTTGGGGGCATGTGCTCGGCAGTGATCGTCCTCCTTTTCCTGGGGGATGTCAGCCTCGAGAATTTCCACCGCATCCGCTGGGTGGGGCCCTGGGCCGCTTTTTTCTTCCTGGTGGCCGCCATTCCGACCTTTATGTGGCTGCGTGAACGGGGCCGGCGGCGTGTGCTTCCGGCGGGACGGACTTATGTGGGAGTCGGACTGGAGCGGGTTCGCGGAACCCTGAGGCAGATCGGCCGGCGGCGCGACCTGGCGGTCCTGCTGGGATCGGTTTTTTTCGCCATGAGCGGCATTTACATCATCATCACCTATGCCTTCATTTATGGCGCCCAGGTGATCGGCTGGGAACCTCATGTGCGGACCCTCATGTTTGTCATCGTCCAGATCACTGCAGCCCTGGGGGCTGTGGGGTTTGGTTATCTGCAGAACCGCATCGGGGCACTGCGGACCTATGCCGTGACCCTGGTGATGTGGATGGTGTCCATCTCCCTCATCTACCTGACCCCACTGCTGACGGAAGTGCTGCGGACATTTCTGGGTGTGGAGTGGCAGGCCCAGCACGTGTTCCTGGTGGTGGGGTGCGCCGCCGGAATGAGTCTCGGGTCTTGCCAGTCTTCGACCCGCACCCTGGTGGGGCTGTTTTCACCACGCCACCGCTCGGCAGAGTTTTTCGGCTTCTGGGGCATGGCCATGAAGCTGGCCGGCGTGTTCGGGGTGCTGGCCATCGGCATTCTCCAGAGCCTGGTCGGCCTGCACACGGCCATCCTCTTCTGCATCGTCCTCTTTGCACTGGCGTGGCTGGTCAGTCGAGGTGTGGACGAATCACGGGGCCGTGCGGGCTCCCTGGAAGAAGATGA
>SL_3KL_010_SEDDRAFT_10000219_pt1 | contig 42610 bp, 32 predicted proteins | sample SodLakKL_010_SED_2_FD_10381 | JGI IMG/M metagenome (IMG submission 10381) | reverse complement strand
ATGGGAGTCGGTAGTAAAAATCGGGGGCAAAACCGGGTGGTATTTTGCCGATACCCTGTGGTGGATACGGGGGGCTATTGACAGGCTGGTGGGAGGAGTTGGCCTCCGCCGCGGCCGACGGCATCCCCGTGAAGTTTATGTGGGAGACGCCCTTGATTTTTTCAGGGTCTTGGAGGTGGAGGCTCCCCGCAGGTTGGTACTTCTTGCTGAAATGAAAGTACCCGGAGAAGCCATTGCCCAATTTGAAATCACCCCCGCCGGTCCAGGGGTTTGCGAACTCACGATTCTGTCGCGATTTTTGCCCTCGGGACTGGCCGGTATTTTGTACTGGTATGTGCTGCTTCCGTTTCACAACATTATTTTCTACCATATGCTCAAAAACATGGCAAAATCAACACGCATGCCTATTGTCCGAGGCCCCAAACCTATCACACCCGGGCGGAAGGATGCCTGTGTTTTACCGCTGAAATAGGATTTCATGAAAAACCTTTATGATGTCATTATCGTCGGGGGAGGTCCTGCCGGCCTTTTTGCCGCTTATTATTTAACGGAGCACTCGAACCTCGATGTGCTGATAATAGAAAAGGGGAAAGAACCACTGGAGCGCAAATGCCCTGTGAGTCAAAATATGGAATGTCTTAATTGCAAACCATGCAACATATTGAGCGGTATTGGCGGTGCGGGGCTCTTTTCCGACGGCAAGCTCAACTTTATTCCAAAACTTGGGAAAACCGACCTGACGCAGTTTATGAGCCTGTCTCAGGCCCAGTCTCTGATTGATGAAACCGAGGAGATTTTTAATCGATTTGGCATGGACGGTCCTGTGTATCCTACAGACATGGGTGCTGCTAAGGAACTTCGTAAAAAAGCCAAGCGATATGGTATAAATCTGTTGATTATCAAGCAGAAACATATGGGAAGTGATGTGCTACCGGATCACATTGCCGCTTTGGCGGATTATTTAAAATCTTCCGGAGTAATCATTAAAACCTCGGAGAAAGCGGTTGATGTTCTTGTGGAAAATGGTTCCGCCCGCGGCGTGACAACTGATAAAGGACAGTTTTTCGGAAAAAACATCATTTTGGCACCAGGACGGGTGGGGGCGGATTGGGTTGGAAAGCTTGTACAAAAACATGGTATAGGTGCCAGCCAACGGGGTATCGAGGTGGGGGTAAGGGTAGAGGTCCACAATGAGATTATGCAGGATTTGTGTGATATCATTTATGATCCTACTTTTTTTATCCAAACTCAAAAATACGACGATTCTACCCGCACATTTTGTACAAACATGGGTGGCTTTGTTTCCCGGGAAAGTTATCGGAATTTTGCATGTGTAAATGGTTATGCATACCGGGAGAAAAAAAGCAACAATACCAACTTCGCTTTTCTTTCCAAAGTGATTTTGACTGAGCCGGTTACGGATAACCAGGCCTATGGGGAGGCTATTGGCTCGCTGGCCACACTAATCGGCGGTGGAAAACCAATCTTGCAGCGTTTCGGAGATTTGAAGCGGGGAAGGCGCAGCACATGGGGCCGAATTAAAAAGGGGTTTATCGAACCCACATTTACGGATGTGGTTTGCGGCGATATTGCCATGGCATTACCTGAAAGAATTCTCACCAATATAATGGATGGTTTGGAAAAATTAAATATGATTGTCCCAGGTGTTTCCAATGACGAAACCCTTTTATATGCACCCGAGATCAAATTTTTTGCCGTTCAGGTAAAAACCGATAAAAATCTTGAAACCGGGGTTAAAGGAATGTACGTGGCCGGCGATGGCCCAGGTGTGGCCGGCAATATCGTGTCGGCTGCCGCCACAGGAATTATTCCGGCCAGAGCAATTGTTTCAAACATATAAGTAATGCCGTCCTTTCAGGTGTCAGGTTTCAGGTGTCAGGTGTCGGGTATCTGCAATTTGTATTCTCCATATCCTGACACCCGACACCTGACACCTGAAAACAGAAAACAAAGATCCCATCCGGTTGTTAAAAACCACCGGCTATAATATGTCACCCTTCCAGGGTTTTTGTTGAAATCTGCCGCTTATCTTTAAAAACATGATTGGCAATTACCACTCGCTGAATCTCGGAGGTTCCTTCATAGATGGTAAAAACCCGGGCATCTCGAAAAAAGCGCTCAACAGCATAATCAGATATGAATCCGTATCCGCCGTGAAGCTGCAGGGCTTTTGCTGTAATTCGATTGACCATTTCCGAGGCAAAGAGTTTGGCCATGGAGGCCTGAGCCGTATATTTTTCCCCCTTATCTTTGAGGGCAGCAGCCGATAGCATCAGCTGCCTTGCAGCTTCAAGTTCCGTAGCCATATCTGCCACCATCCACCTGATACCTTGAAACTTTGAAATTTTCTGTCCGAACTGTTCCCTTTCCCGGGTGTATTTTACAGCAGCATCAAGAGCTGCCTGGGCAACACCCACCGATTGTGCCGCTATACCGATACGTCCGCCATCCAAAGCGGTCATGGCAATCCTGAAACCGTCGCCTTCTTTTCCCAGGCGGTCTTCAACCGGTACAAGACAATTGTCAAAATTCAGGTCACATGTATCGGAGGCCCGAAGACCAAGTTTGTCCTCGATTCTGCCAATGCTGTAACCGGGGGTATTCTTGTTGATGATAAAAGCAGTAATGCCTTTATGGCCTTCCGTCTCATCAGTTTTTGCAGTCACAATTACCAATCCGGCGTTTTTACCGGTCGTAATAAAACGTTTTGAGCCGTTTATAACGTAAAAATTTCCATTTCTTGTGGCCGAAGTGCTTTGACTTACCGGATCCGATCCTGCATGAGGTTCCGTCAAGGCAAAAGCACCGATAAATTCAGCGCTGCAGAGGGGCTTTAAATATTTTGTCTTCTGTTCTTCCGTACCGTAGCGAAGAATACTCTGACAGACGATGGAGTTGTGAACGGACATAATTACAGCGGTTGAGGCACAAGAATAAGCAATTTCAGCCAGTGCCAGTGTGTAACTGATGGTATCGGCGCCCTCGCCACCATATTGCAGAGGAACCATCATGCCCATCAGCCCAAGCTCTCCCATCTTTTTCAAATTTTCCCATGGAAATTGCCTGGTCCGGTCCCTTTCAGCCGCTGTTGCCGCAATCACTTTCCGTGAAAACTCTCTTACCATGGACTGAATCATGACCTGTTCGTCGGTAAGTTCAAACAGCATGGGCCTTTTTATCCTTCCGGAAATTTAGATTATGGGCCATAAATGACCACCAGCAGCTCCGCAGGTTCATCACCCGGATTTCTGACCATGTGCCTTATGGCGGAATTAAAATGGAGGGAATCACCTTCTTTTAAATCATTGATGTGCTCGCCCACCGCTATCTGTATAGACCCCTTCAGTACGTATACAAATTCTTCCCCTTCATGACAATAACCCACCCCACTGTGGTCATGATGAGCATCCACAACAACCTTAAAAGCTTTGAGATGCTTGTGTGCCGCTTCTTTTGTCAGCGTTGTATAAGCGTAGTTCTGCGTTCTTTTCTCATAAGCCCTGACACGTTCCTTAAGTTGCTGTTCCTGATCCCGAAATAAAAAACCTGAGTCAATCTCCAAAGCTCTTGCAATCTGAATCAGTGTTCCTACAGGGGGAATCAAGTCTCCGGCCTCGATGGCTTTCAGGTTTTCAAGGGACACCCCCGTGTCATTGGCCACCCGCTCCAAAGAAACATCTTTTTGAATCCGAACATTTTTAATCCGCTGCCCGACGGTGACATTGGTCCCTGTATTTTCGGAGGGCATAAGTTTTTCTCCTTAATTCATCAGTCATAATCATAAAATCCTCTCCCTGTTTTTCTTCCCAACCATCCGGCTTCCACGTATTTTCTCAGAAGGGGGCAAGGGCGATATTTTGAATCTTTGAATCCATTGAAAAGGGTTTCCATGATGGCCAGGCATGTATCCAATCCGATGAGATCCGCCAGTTCAAGTGGTCCCATGGGGTGATTCATGCCCAGTTTCATTACTTCATCGATGGATTCCCTGGTTCCCACACCCTCGTACAACGCAAATACAGCCTCGTTGACCATTGGCATCAAGAGCCGATTGGAAATAAAACCGGGATAATCGTGAGCTTCGGCAGGGATTTTGCCCAATTTTTCAGAAATATTCCATGTGGTTTGGAAAGTTTCATGGGAGGTGGCCAGGCTGCGAATTACCTCCACAAGTTTCATGAGCGGAACCGGGTTCATAAAGTGCATCCCGATTACCTTGTCCGGTCGACGGGTTTTGCTTCCAATTTTCCCGATAGGAATCGATGAGGTGTTTGTGGCAAGAATAGTTTCCGAGGGACAGAAACTATCCAGATCCTGAAAAATTAACACCTTGGTTAGTTCGTTTTCAGTGACTGCTTCCACCACAAACTCGGTTTCTGCAAAATCTTTAAGATCCACACTTGTTCTGATTCTTAAAAAAGCTTCATCAGCGGTATCCTGAGCTGTTTTTTCTTTTTCCACTGCTTTATCAAGCATGTTTCGGATATTTTCCAATCCTTTTTGAACAAGCTCATAACTAATATCCCCCAGGATCACATCATAACCGCTCAAAGCGGCCACTTGAGCAATACCGCTGCCCATCTGCCCGGCACCTACAACGCCGAATGTTTTAATTTCCATAACGATTCCTTAAAAACATACCACCCGAGCAGATGTCGGGTGCCAGGTGTCAGGTTTCAGGTATCGAGTTTCAGGTATCTGCAATTTGTATTCTCCATATCCTGAAACCTGACACCTGAAACCTGAAACCTGAAACCTGAAACCAAAGTCCCTGACACCTGGCACCCCCTAATCCGTTATACTCAGAAAAAAGCTCAGAGAAACAGTCGCATTTTAGAGTTTCAGCTTTTTTGAAGGAGTGCAAAAGCTGTGCTTTTGCGGGTTTTTGCGAAAGCACAGCTTTCGCACTCCGATTCCGGCTGTGGTCGAGCCCGATTCTAAAATAAGCCGTCCTATCTTCTGACAATCATGGCTACGGCCTCACCGCCTCCAAGACAAAGAGAGGCCAGAGCAATTTTTTTGTCCCGGCGAATCATTTCATAAAGAAGCGTGGTCATCACCCTGGCTCCGCTGGCACCAATGGGATGCCCCAGGGCAATACAGCCACCGTTGACATTGTATTTTTCGTTATCGATGCCCAGCTCTTTTGCCACAGCCACCGATGACCCGGAAAAAGCTTCGTTGACTTCGATCAAATCAACATCTTCGAGAGGTATCCCCTCTTTTTTGAGAACCTTGGGAATGGCTTTTAACGGCATTACCAGTACCCACTTCGCTTCATCAGCGGCGGATGCATAGGAAGAAATAGTGGCCATGATTTTGCACCCCAGGCTTTCGGCTTTTTCCCGGGACATGACCACAACGGCCGCAGCCCCGTCACTGATAAGAGAAGCATTTCCAGCAGTGGTAGTGCCATCCTTTTTAAATACCGGTTTCATTTTTGCCAAAGTCTCATAACCGGTTTCCCGGGGACACTCATCCTCGCTGAATATGACTTTCCCTTTTTTGGGTTTGGTTACTTCCAGAGAAACGATTTCTTCCTTAAATTTTCCGGAACGGATTGAATCCATGGTCCTTTGGTAGGACTGTTCAGCATAGCGATCCTGATCCTCACGGCTTACATTATATTTTTCGGCGGAAATCTCATTGGCCATCCCCATATGAAAATCGTTAATGACATCCCACAGGCCGTCATGAAGCATATGATCTTCTATTTGCCCCGGCCCCATGCGATAGCCAAACCGGGCTTTTGGAAGATAGTATGGCGCATCGGTCATACTTTCCATGCCTCCTGCAACGATAACTTCAGCATCTCCCAGTTTTATGGCCTGAGCAGCCAGCATGATAGCTTTTAAAGAAGATCCGCACACTTTATTGACTGTAAGACATTCTACCTCCCAGGGCATACCAGCCAAATATGAAGCCTGCCGCGCCGGATTTTGCCCATATCCGCAAGGCAGAACCTGCCCCATGATGACTTCGTTGACATCTTCCTTTTGAATCCCGGCCCGCTTAACCACTTCTTCAATAACAACAGCACCCATTTTCGTAGCACCAAAGCCCGCAAGAGATCCATTAAAAGAACCGATCGGTGTTCTCACAGCGCTGACAATAACGACTTCTTTCATCTTGTAATCCTCCAGTTTATAATGTTCAATGTTCAATGTTCTAAAATCACATATTTCTTCTATATTTGCCGCCCACATCATAGAGAGCCTGGGTAATTTGGCCCAGGCTGCAAAACTTTACAGTCTCCATCAGCTCTGAAAATATATTATCCCCTGAAAGTGCTACTTTTTGAAGTTTTTTAAGTGCTTGGGGTGCCTGGAGTTTGTTTCTCTTTTGAAAATCAGAAAGACGCATTAATTGCGCTTTTTTTTCCTGCTCCGTGGCACGGGAAAGTTCCAGTTCCTCAAAAAAATCGTTTTCATCGGCATCCGGATCCCTGAATGTGTTTACGCCAACCAGAGGCAATTTTCCTGTATGCTTCAGCATTTCATAATACAGCGATTCTTCCTGAATTTTACTCCTTTGGTATCCGGTTTCCATCGCACCGAGTACACCGCCGCGATGGGCAATCCGGTCAAATTCCTCCAAAACCGCTTCTTCAAGAAGTCTGGTGAGTTCTTCCACGATAAAACTTCCCTGATTATTATTTTCACAGCGGGCAAGTCCCCATTCCCGGTTAATAATCAGTTGAATTGCCAGGGCCCGGCGAACAGACTCATGACTGGGTGTGGTGATGGCTTCATCAAATGCGTTGGTGTGAAGACTGTTGCAGTTGTCGTAAATGGCGCACAAGGCTTGCAAAGTGGTCCGAACATCGTTAAATTGAGGATCCTGGCTGTGAAGTGACCTTCCGGATGTCTGAATATGGTATTTGAGCATCTGTGCTCTTTTAGAACCGCCGTAGTATTCGCGCATGGCAATGGACCAGATCCTTCGGGCCACTCGTCCCAGGACGGTGTATTCGGGGTCCATTCCATTGGAAAAGAAAAAAGACAGGTTTGGCCCAAAGCTGTCGATGTGCATCCCTCTTGACAGATAATATTCCACATACGTAAAACCGTTGGACAGCGTAAAAGCAAGCTGTGAGACAGGGTTGGCCCCTGCTTCGGCAATGTGGTATCCGGAGATGGAAACGGAATAAAAGTTTCTGACCTTGTTTTCCACAAAGTACTCCTGGATATCCCCCATCATTTTAAGGGCAAAATCTATGGAAAAAATACACGTGTTCTGTCCCTGGTCTTCTTTCAAAATGTCTGCCTGAACCGTGCCTCTGACATTTGATAGAACGGCGGCCCTGATTTCTTCATACTGGGCAGCGGACGGTTCTTTCTGGTATTCGGAAATATGCTTTTCAACCTGCTGATCGATGGCTGTATTCAAAAACATGGCCAGTATTATCGGAGCCGGGCCGTTGATTGTCATGGAAACCGATGTTGATGGCGATGTCAGGTCAAAACCGTGATAGAGAACTTTGACATCGTCAAGGCTGCATACACTTACCCCTGATGTTCCCACTTTGCCGTAGATATCTGGACGAATGTCTGGGTCACAGCCATACAAAGTCACCGAGTCGAAAGCCGTTGAAAGGCGTTTGGCCTTGTAATTTTCGGAAAGCAGTTTAAATCGCCGGTTGGTCCTGACCGGATCACCTTCCCCGGCAAACATTCTTGTAGGTTCTTCATCCACCCTTCGAAGGGGAAACACTCCTGCGGTGTAGGGAAAATGGCCCGGAAGATGTTCTTCCCGCAACCAGCGATAGGTTCTTCCCTTATCCGTAAAACCGGGTAGTGCGATTTTCGCAATACGGTTACGTGCCAGAGATTCGTTATAAAGCGGGGTACGAATTTCACGGTTTCGAACACGGTATACAAGTTCACCAGACTGATAAGCCGCTTTTATACCTTCCCATTGGTCAAAAAGTTTTCTGGTTTCAGGTTTGATTTGGTTCTGCGCTTTTTTGATTTCATCTTTTAATCTTTCCAGGAGTTTTTCTGTGTCCGCCTCCACGGAATCACCGGCTACGGCCTTTGCAGTTTCTTCCAAATGCCATGCCTTTCTTATTGCTTCGGACTGGTCACGGGTTTCCTGGTGATATTTTCTGACGGTGTGTGAAATTTCGGAGAGATAGCGGATTCTTTCCGGTGGAATAAGGATGGTTTTGGATGTGGAAGTTTTGCTTTCCGGCACTTTCAGGTTTGATTCAAATCTTATACCTGTTTTTTTATAAATTTTTCCCAGTATTCCATGATAAAGCGATGTAACCCCATCATCGTTAAACCTGGATGCAATGGTTCCATAAACCGGCATGTCTTCCGGGGCTTTTTCAAAAGCCTTCCTGTTTCTTAAAACCTGCTTTCGCACGTCCCTGACCGCATCATCTCCCCCAGGTTTTTCAAACTTGTTGACAGCCACAATATCGGCAAAATCGAGCATATCGATTTTTTCAAGTTGTGAAGGAGCCCCGAAATCGCTGGTCATAACATAGAGGGAAACATCCACCAGATCGATGATCCGGGAATCCCCCTGCCCTATCCCGGCTGTTTCCACAATGATCAGATCGAATCCTGCGGCTTTCAGCACCCCTGTGATATCCGGAAGGCTTTCCGGTATTTCTGTCCTCGAATGGCGTGTGGCCAGTGAGCGCATATAGACTCTTGGGCTTGATATGGCATTCATTCTGATCCGGTCACCCAGAAGGGCACCCCCGGTTTTCCTTCTGGATGGATCACAACTGACAATGGCCGCACGGGTTTGGGGCAAATCATGTAAAAATCTTAAAATCAGCTCATCGGTCAGGGAAGACTTTCCAGCGCCCCCGGTTCCCGTAATCCCAAGCACGGGCACTTTTTTTCCATGCGCTTTTTTTTGGATGCGGTTTTTTAATTTGTCGATGGGCGATTTTTCAAATGCTTCGGCCTGCTCCAAAAGAGTAATTAACTTCGCCAGTAAAGCTGTGTTGCTGCAATCGAAATCTTGAAGCTCGAGGTGATCCTCCGGCAATGCAGTGGGAAAATCCATCAAAGAGACCATTTGGTTAACGATTCCCTGAAGACCCCACCTGGCGCCATCTTCGGGTGAAAAAATTTTGGCAACACCGAAGCGCTCCAACGCTTTAATTTCAGCCGGGACAATAACTCCTCCGCCCCCGCCAAAAACCCGAATATGCGATGCGTTTTTTTCATTGAGGAGATCTACCATGTACTTAAAAAACTCCACATGGCCTCCCTGATAACTTGATACGGCTATACCCTGCACATCCTCTTGTATGGCGGCATCCACAATTTCCTGCACGGAACGGTTATGACCCAGATGAATGACTTCGATTCCGGTATCCTGAAGAATCCTCCTTATAATATTAATGGAAGCATCATGGCCATCAAAAAGAGATGTAGCCGTGATCACACGAACAGAATGTTCAGGTTGATATATTTCGACTTTTTTATTCATGCCCTTCCTATATTAAGCAATTTTGCTACTTTGCTTTTTTTTGCCTATGGAAAGCCCCAGAATAAAATCTGTCTGGATTCGGATATAATCGTCAACACTGAATTTACGATCCAGATACCATCGCCTGAACGTCCACATATGTCCCAGAACGGTAATATTGTGGGCTACCAGTTCAAGGGAACACGCTTTTAAATTCGGCATTTCACCGCTGTCCGCAATTCGCCTCAAAACCTTGGTGAAAATATTGGTAATTCTGACCTCATTTTCCAACACACGTTGCCGCCATTGCTTGGGTAAAGATTTTGTTTCCTGATAAATAAGCAATAAATGGTCCCGCATTCTGTCACATACCAGAATATACTCGCGAATCATTTCCGTCAATGCAGCCTCGCCATCAGAAGCTCTGTTCAAGGCTTCATTGACTCCCCGTTCAACTTCATGGTGGATCGCATCACAAACCAGATAGAGAACATCTTCTTTAGAGGCCACATATTCATACAAAGACCCGATTGAAAAGCCCGCGGCACTAGCAATCTGCCTTGTAGTGGTTTTGTGAAATCCTTTTTCGATAAAAAGCTGTACCGCAGCATCCACGATTTGCCGGCGGCGCTTTATCACAAGCTCAGGATTTTTGATCTGCGTAGGTACATCTTTGGTTCGGTTCTGTTGCTTCATGTTCAGTTTCCATTAATTAAATAACCGTTCGTTCCCGCTTTGTTCATCACGGTAAACAAGAAAGCAAAAGCTATGTTTTCGTGTTTTGTATATAGTTTGAGTTTCCCCCTGCCCCCACTCGGGAAAAATATTGACCGAGCGCTCACTCAAAGTTACAGTCTATGATTTCCGATTGTCAAGGACTTTCTCCCAAACAGCTTAATATTGTTGAGAAAAAACATTTGACAAACATGATCATATAGATAGTATGAAATTATTGGCTATATGACCTGCGGAAAGGAGATGTTTGTGGATTTTGACTTGTCCAGAGAGCAGGAAATGATTCGCAAGGAAGTTCGAAAGTTTGCGCAAAGTGAGATAGCACCTGTAGCGGCCGAGCTGGATGAAAAGGAGGAATTTTCAGCTGGTCTGACCTTGAAAATGGGTGATATCGGGCTTTTTGGAATGTTTGTTTCCGAGAAATATGATGGTCAGGATTTGGATTATCTTTCCTATATTATTGCGGTCGAAGAAATTGGCCGGGTAGACGGTTCTCAGGCAGCCACGATTGCTGCTGCCAACTCATTGGGTATCGGCCCTATTTATTATTTCGGAAGTGAAAAACAAAAGCAGAAATACCTTCCAAAACTTTGTCGCGGTGAGGGCCTTTGGGGTTTTGGCCTTACTGAAACCACTGCAGGTTCTGATGCGGGCGGAAGTAAAACCACGGCTGTTAAAGATGGAAATCACTGGGTGATTAACGGTTCCAAGATATTTATTACCAATGCGGCATGTGAACTATCCATGGGAGTGACGGTGCAGGCGGTCACCGGTACACGTCCCAACAACAAACCGGAATATACCTGTTTTCTGCTTGAACACGGAACCCCCGGTTTTAAAGCTGTAGCCATGCATCGCAAGATGATGTGGCGGGCTTCAAACACCGCAGAGCTTTATTTCGACGATGTTCGGGTTTCCGGTGAGAATATACTGGGTAAAAAAGGAGATGGTTTTCACCAGATGCTTAAAACCCTTGACGGGGGAAGACTGTCCATTGCGGCCATGGGGCTGGGAGGTGCCCGGGGGGCATACGAAATGGCATTAAAATATGCCAAGAAACGGGTTCAATTCAATCAACCCATCAGCAAATTTCAGGCGATTGCTTTCAAACTTGCCGACTGTGCCATGGAAATTGAATGCGGAAAAAATCTTCTTTACAAAGCATGCTGGCTCAGGGATCAAAACCGACCATTTGCAAAGGAGGCTGCCATGGCAAAACTTTACTGCTCTGAATTGATGGGGCGCGTGGCCAATCATGCAGTCCAGATTCACGGTGGATACGGTCTTATGAAAGAATATCATGTGGAAAGATTTTATCGTGACCAGAAACTTCTGGATATTGGAGAAGGGACATCCGAAATTCAGCGGCTCGTGATTTCCAGGTATATAGGCTGTTAAGGAGGTATAAATGAGTGATTTTCCAGCGCTGAGGGTTGAAAGTGAAGCAGGGGTGGTTGTTCTGACATTGAACCGTCCGGAAGTCATGAACGCACTTAATTTTTCCCTGTTGAAGGCCATGAAGAGCGAAATTAAAAGGCTGCACTTTGATCCGGACGTTCGGGTGGTTATTATTACCGGTGAAGGAGAAAGGGCTTTTTGCTCAGGAGCTGATTTAAAAGAACGTCTGACCATGGATTCCCGAGATGTCAAAAAATTCATTTATATGATTCGCGATCTTTTTACATCTATTGAACAGCTCAACAAGCCGGTTATTGCAGCCATCAACGGTATTGCTCTGGGAGGAGGAACCGAGCTGGCGCTGGCCTGTGACATTCGGCTGGCAGCCGAAAATGCTACCATGGGGCTTCCAGAAACTCTGCTGGCCATTATACCGGGTGCAGGCGGCACACAGAGACTCCCGAGACTTATCGGACCTGGTAAGGCCAAAGAATTGATCTATACCGGCCGCCGTATCGATGCAAAGGAAGCCATGGCAATCGGTCTTGTGAACTCGGTATGCTCACCGGCATCGCTTATGGAAGAATCCAGGAATATGGCCGCCATGATTTGTGAAACCGGTCCGGTTGCTATTGAGCAGGCAAAATATGCCATCAATTTTGGGATGGAAACAGACATTCAAACCGGACTGGCAATCGAATCCAGCGCTTATTGGGCTACAGTGCCCACACAAGATCGGGTGGAGGCCTTAAACGCTTTCAGAGAAAAACGGAAACCACGTTTCCGGGGCAGGTAACCAGTGAAAAAAGGAACCGGCATGGCTGACATGAAAGAACAAAACCGGCAGTTTTGGGAAAACGAAGAGCTGAAATTGGATGAGCGGGTTTATCATGCACTCTGGCCGGGGGGACAGGAGGCGGTGGACCGGCTGGCAAGCCAGGGAAAACTTCCGGTTCGTGAACTCATCGTCCAACTGATCGACCATGATACGAATTTTTTCGAGTTAAGCCGTATCGCCGGTTTCGGTATGGAATATCCCGGTGTAAAAGATGTCCCCTGTGCCGGGCTTGTGACAGGAATCGGCAGGATCCATGGCAATTGGACCATGATTATTGCCAATGACAGTCGTGTTAAGGCCGGGGCCTATTTTCCGATCACTTTAAAAAAACATCTGCGGGCCCAGGCCATTGCAGAAAAATGCGGTTTGAACTGTGTTTACATCGCCGATTCCGGAGGAGCTTATCTTCCCATGCAGGCCGATGTCTTTCCTGATGATGGCCATTTCGGGTCCATGTTTTATAATATGGCACGAATGTCTTCCGTGGGACTTAAACAGATCACACTCAGCACGGGGGGTAACACGGCCGGAGGGGCATATATCGTATTTATGGCCTGCCAGGCGATTATGATCGACAAATTGGCCTATTCCTTTCTGGGAGGGCCGCCCCTGGTAAAAATGGCAACCGGGGAAGTCATTTCAGCAGAGGATTTGGGTGGCGCTAAAATTCACACGCAGATGTCCGGGGGGGCCGATCATTTTTGTTCAACACAGGCGGAAGGCATTCAGATGGTTCGCGATATCCTTTCCTTTGAACCCCCACAGAAACTTTATATTCACCGTTATGCTGAAGTGCCATCCAGGGTGTCATCCAGGGCGATTTACGAACTGCTTCCCGCCGCTGTTAACCAGGGTATCAATGCAAGAGCCTTTTTGGAATCTATTGCTGACGACAGCTATTTCAGTGAATACAAAAAGTACTATGCCTGCGGCAGCGGAGACAATATCATTGCCGGAAAAATCCGTATAAAAGGCATTCCCGTGGGTGTCATTGCTGCCAATGCAGTCGGCATCATTTTTATAGAAGCCGCCCGGAAAGCCACCGAATGGATCATCCGGTGTTCACAGGAAAAGATTCCCCTGCTTTTTGTACAAAGTTCTCCAGGCTACATGGTGGGTTCCGAGTCTGAACAGATGGGTATCGGAAAATACGGTGCCGACATGGTCCGGGCGGTCTCCTGTGCTCAGGTGCCGCGAATCCAGCTGGTTATCGGCCCGGATAATGGTGCCGCCAACTATGGCATGTGCGGAAGAGCCTATCGTCCGCAATTCTTGTTTTCCACCATGAGATCACGAACATCCGTGATGAGCGGAAGAAGTGCTGCGGGAGTTTTGCTTTCCATTGAAAAAAGAAAACGGGAAAGCAGGGCAAATCCCATGAGCGAAAAAGAAAAAGATGAATTTCGCCAAAAAATGATCAACAAACATGATGGAGAGGCCCATCCTTTTTATTGTGGTGCAAGGCTTTTGAACGACCGGGTACTCAAATTTTCCGAAATCAGGAACTGGCTTGCCATGGCTTTTGAAGTCAGCTTTTTGAAACCGGTGGGAGAACCGTCTTTTGGAAACTTCAGATTTTAAAAATGAACAAGAATAAGGGGGAAAAATGACCGAGTATGATTACTGGAAAATATTTCCGAGAATGCCACGAAAAGTGACTATCGGTGACATCACTGTCCGGGACGGTTTTCAAAATGAGGAAAAGTTCATTTCCACCCTTGCCAAAATATTTTATATTGAAGAATTAATATTTGCCGGGTGCCGGGATATAGAAGTCACCAACCTGGGAAACCCCTTTATTATGCCTCAGTTCAGTGATGCCAAAGAAATTTTGACACATATCCGAAGTGACCTTTTTAAAAAGCGGTGTGCCAAAAAAGGGGTCAATTATGACGATATTACTTTTACCGCCGTTACTATCAGAGAAGCCGCCGTGGATCGCGCCATCGAATTGAAAAGGAAAGGCATCGGGCCTGACCGTCTTTTGATGATGGTTTCCACTGATGAAGAACACCATTTTGCCAATTCGGGCACAACATTGCCTGCGTACTGGAAAGAAGCCCAACGATGCATAAAAAAATGCAAGGATGCCGGAATGGTCATGTGCGGTACGGTAAGCACCATTTGGGGAAGTCCCATCGGAGGGGCCACAAAACTCAAAGACGCTGTGGAGTTTACCAAACGTTGGCTGGAAATCGGTGCGCATGATATTGAACATGCGGACCATGATGGAAGTGCGTCTGCACCGGATGTTTACCGTTATTTTTCCATGATTCTGGATGAAATACCCGAAACCCGGCTTCACCTGGCCCATTTTCATGAAACCAAACGTGTGGGGTCGGCATCGATTCTTGCCGCCTTGCAGGCAGGCATCACACGCTATGAAGCCACCCTGGGAGGGACAGGGGGCCAGCTTGCCAATTTTCTGGATGACCGCCCTGTCAAAGGGATCGGAGAGTACTACTATGAGGATCCAAGGTTTTTAGGGTTGATGACTTTAGAAGACACCCTGGTTCAAATCGATGAAATGGGTATTGAACACGGCTATGATGTGGATCGCATTTTGTGGATAGGTAAAAAACTTGAAAAAACCATCGGACGTAAACTCCGCTCCGAAGCCGTGGTCAACGGACGAACCTTAAAAGAAGGCCGCCCTCAATCAGCCCGTCCCGGACTTAAGGAATTAAAAGAAAAATCGGGGGAAAAACCCGGACAGATACTGCCTTCGGACTGGGCAAATGAAGCAAATCTACCTGAAAAATATACGATCTCCCCATAACATTAAGGAGTTTGGAATGCAAAAAAAAGAAAACACTTCCCATATCAACGTGGATTTTTTCGAAGACCTTACGGGAAGTATTTCCGATAACGCAGTAAAAGGTGTTGAAGCCATTGGGGAAAGAGTCAGGCGCCTGCGGGAAGAAAAGGGTTTGGGTTTGAATGAGCTTTCCAACATGACCGGCTTCGAAGTCGATTTTTTAAAGCGGATTGAAAACAACGAGGTCAAACCTCAGCTGGGAACGATGATGCGGTTATCAAAAGCACTCGACAGCGCATTTGGCCGCTTGGTTTCCGGTGTCGGCAACAAACTTTATTCCATTACCCGGAAAGACGAACAAAAAATCATTTCCCGCTCAACATCCAAAAAAGGCCAGCAAAAAGCTTATACCTACAAGAGCCTGGCACCCGAAGTTCAGGGGCGGCACATGGAGGCTCTAATCGTTCAACTGGAATCCCTTCAGGAACCGGAAGCATCCTGTCACGATGGAGAAGAATTTATATATGTGCTGGAAGGTACCGTTGCCCTTCGTATCGGAGAAGAAGCCTTTGATCTGGAACCAGGAGACAGCGCTTATTATCTTTCCACGACACCGCACATCATAATGGCCAAAGAGGATAGTGCTACCATAATAGCTGTGCTATACCAGGAGTGAGGCATTGCATACCGTTAAAGGTGGTTCATAAGACGATCATTGACATATCGCATTTTTCATGAAATAAACATTTCGTTTCCAATTTAACTCAATTTAACAAAGAGGAGGAAAAATATTATGTTGCTACCCATAAAAAAAATTATCAGCCCAACGGATTTCAGTGAAATATCAGACATAGGGTTGAAGGCTTCCATTGAACTTGCCGAACATTTTGAAGCAGAACTGCTGGTTGTGCATGTGCTGGCACCTCTGTCGGGAGCAGCCACATCAGCAGCCCCGGCCGCCCATTATCTTCCTGAAGTCATGGAAAGCATGCGGGCCAACGCCGAAGAAGCACTGAGAAAAATGATGGCCGGTAAGGTACCCAGTGACCTGAACTCCAAATCAATATTGCTGGAGGGAAATCCGGCAGATGAGATCAAGGAATTTGCCAAAGAAGAAGGCGTCGATCTGATTGTCATTGCTTCACATGGTCAATCCGGGTGGAAACGCTTTATGTTTGGATCAGTTACCGAAAAAGTGATGCGCCTTGCCAGAGTTCCGGTGCTCATTGTAGGTTCCCCGGAAAAGAAATAATTTTGTGGATGATAATCAGGAGCAAGGGGTCGATGTACCCGGTGGTGTCTATCTCTGTCAGATCAGTGAATTGGTTTCGTGCAGAGCTTGCTGCGGGTTATGCCTGCAGAATCTATTTTTGCCCCTCCCACCGGGTTTTACCTGGGGTGATGAAAATCACCCAGATTTGAGAGGATAAAACAGATCTTAAAACTGGGTGATTTTCATCACTATCGTGGAAGATGGACAGGTTGTGGGTATAGGATAAAACAGATCTTAAAACTGGGTGATTTTCATCACCCCAGGTTTTACCCCAACGATTCAAAATTGTTGCCCGTGCTGCCATAGAAAACCGGTACACCTATGGACTGGTTATCACCGAATGCAATCTGATCAATGCCTTCTTTAAAAAGATAGATTATAGACCCTCACGATACCACGGACTTTTTTACGCCCTTGGATCAGTTTTTTCCTGCCGTCAAAGCATGCCACGTGCTAAAAAAATACTCAACGCGCACTTGGTTGATATCACCGAGAAAATCCTGGAACATTGAAGCCTAACGCTTTCAGTATGTTAATCAGTTACCGTCCGGAAACTCCTCTCCCTCTGGGAGGAGTTGGGGGAGGGAAAGATAACCTCCTGATTTCATTCACCCCCACCCCGGCTCTCCCCCCAAAGGGAGAGGGAGTATAGGCGTTTCCGGACAGGCACTGCTAATCAGTTCCCGCCGTTCGTCCCCAGATTCTATCGGATATGATATGATTTTCAAACTCGTCCTCGGATATCCCTACAGAAGAAACCGCTTTGCCTCTTACAGAAATCCCTTCAAGGTGAACGGTTTCAGGATTTCCGGAAATCAGGGGATGCCACCAGGCCAGTTCTTTACCTTCCATCAGCAGACGATAAGCACAGGATTTGGGCAGCCATCGATATTTTTGAATTTTGTCGGGTATCAGCCATTCACAGTCGGAGGCCAGGAAAGTCCGATTTGAGTAAATTTTACACCGACATGTTTCAAGATCCAGATGCCGGCAGGCCAAATCCGTGTAATAGACCTTTCCGGTCTTATGATCCATTAATTTTTCCAGACAGCAGCGGCCACAACCGTCACAGAGCAATTCCCATTCCCGGCGTGTCATTTCAATAAGTGACTTTTTTTTCCAAAAGGGTATTTCAATATGATTCATAAAGCACCTGGTTTACGCATAAGTCTAAAAGTATTGTTATTTTGGTCACGCCCTTATATGGCCTCCATTCTCTATATTGTCAACCTGGGAGGATAGGTGTCAGGTTTCAGGTGTCAGGTTTCTGCAATTTGTATTCTCCATATCCTGACACCTGACACCCGACACCAACTTGCCTGGCATTTAATTTTCGGAACAGATTCGAGATGATAATTTTGAGAAGCTACACAAAAACCTGTTTTTCAGTTGAACCGTTTTTCAAACGGAAGGCGAAAGTACAGCTTTCGCACTCCGGTCTTAAGGTTTTTAGGCCATTTCACACAAAAATGTATTGTTCATGGCTTTGCATCAATGATATAAGAAAACCCTTTTAGGAATATGATGAATAAATCAGACAAAAAGATATTTTGTACCCTTTTCTTTGCATTATTTTCCACCATTACCGGCGTAGGAATTGTTGTACCGCTGCTTCCGGTCTATGCTCATGATCTGGGAGCCAGTGGATTGTATATTGCACTTATTTTCAGCGCTTTTTCTCTTTCAAGAACTTGTTTTTTGCCTTTTTTCGGAAAGCAATCCGACAAAAAAGGGAGAAAACCTTTCATTGTAGCGGGTCTGCTGGCTTACGCATTTATCTCCATTGCTTTTATTTTATCTGAAACCATCGAAACCCTGATTGCAATCCGGTTTGTACAAGGAATTGCATCGGCAATGATCATGCCTGTAACCCAGGCATATGTGGGAGACATCACCTCCCCGGGAAAGGAAGGTTTTTCCATGGGGCTGTTCAATATTTCCGTATTTTTCGGCCTCAGTATTGGACCTTTAGCAGGAGGATTGATAAAAGATATTTACAGTTTGAATATTGCTTTTGGATTGATGGGTGTTTTTGCTATTATTGCCTTCGGGATGGCACTCGTTTTTCTTCCACCCACTGCCAGTGAACGTGCAAAAAAACATGGCCGGAATACTCCGGGATGGATGCTGTTGTTGAAGGATCCAAATATTACCGGTTTGATATTTTTCCGCTTTGCCTACACAGCATGTATTGGAATTATCTGGAGTTTCCTTCCGGTTTTTGCAGAATCTGAGTTTTCTCTTTCCAGTACCCTCATCGGTGTTTTAATTATGCTTGCTGTCTTTATCAGTGGTGTGCTTCAACCGCTCATGGGCTATCTTGCCGACCGGTTTAGCCGGAAAGCCATGGGGATATTCGGCGGACTTCTTACCTGCTATGCCATAGTTTCAATGGGATGGGCCGAAGGTTTTTACGATATGTTTATTGCCAATGCGCTCTTCGGGTTGGGAGGGGGTATATCTATGCCGGCAATAACGGCACTGGCGGTAGCCACAGGAAACAAGCTTGAATCCATGGGATCCGTAATGGGTCTTTTAACCATGGGGCACAGTCTGGGTATGTTGGTTGGGGCTTTGGCCGGTGGACTGATGATGGATCTTTTTCATTTGAAGCAAGCCTTTTATCTGGGGGGTGCCACCATGCTAGTGGGGGTAATTGTTTTTACCGTGCAACTTCATTTCGGGCATGTGTCAGGTATAAAAAAGACCACAGACTCCCAGAAATTTTAAATCTTTAACTTTATTCGATACAAACCCGACGCACTTCCTGCATATCGGTTAACCCTTTCAAAGCTTTTAGAATTCCATCCTGTCTAAGGGTATGCATACCTTCTTCGGCGGCCTTTTTTAAAAGCTCATCGGTGGAAGCCTGCTTTTTTATCATTTTTTTTATCGTATAAGTTCCTTCCATCATCTCATGAATGCCCATCCTGCCCCTATAGCCACTGCCGTTACACTTTTCACAACCCTTTACTTTGTAAATATGAAAATCCGCACCATATTTAATATCCACTTTTTTAAAAGCTTCTTTTCCAAAGTCATTCGCAAGTTCTTCAAATTCTTCTTCGGAAGGATGATATTTTTCCTTACATTCGCTGCAAAGCTTCCTGACCAATCTCTGGGCCAGAACTCCACGAAAAGCATCAGAGAAATTCAAAGCATTTAAACCCATATCCAGAAGGCGTGTGATAGTTTCAGGAGCACTGTTGGTATGAAGTGTGGAAAGTACAAGATGTCCTGTTAAAGATGCTTCTATTCCTGTAGAGGCAGTTTCATAATCCCGCATTTCTCCAATCATGATAACATCCGGATCTGCCCGAAGAAAAGCACGCATAACCCGGGCAAAATCAAGTCCGATCTTGGGTTTGACTTCCACTTGCCGCAAACCGGCCTGGGTAATTTCCACGGGGTCTTCTGCAGTCCATATCTTAATTCCGGGTTTGTTAATATATCCTAAAGCCGCATGAAGTGTCGTGGTTTTTCCGGAACCGGTAGGACCCACGACCAAAATCAGTCCGTAAGGTTGGCTGATAATCTTTTTGAGTATCCGCAGGTTTCTCTCACTCATTCCCATATCTTCAAGGGGCATGGCTCCGGCTTTGGCCAGGATTCGAAGTACCACGTCTTCATAACCGCCGGTGGTCGGAAGTGTCGCCACACGAAGTTCAAACTCGGGAACGCCTTTGCGTCTAAATTTTATTTTTCCGTCCTGGGGAAGCCGCTTTTCGGCAATATCCAGATTTGACATAATCTTGATTCTGGAAAGAATCGCTCTTGCCATTGAGTTGGGCACGCTGATATATTCCTGGCACACGCCATCGCGCCGAAAACGAATCAGGGTTTTTTTGGTTACTGTCGAAGGCTCGATATGAATATCTGAAATATTGTCACGATAGGCAGCAATAACTACCTGATCAACAAGCCGAACAATCTGGCTCGAAGATTCATGGACTATTTGGTCTTCCTCATAACCGTCGTCGTCGTCGTCTTCTTCAAATTCAATATCCGGTATATCGAAGGCACTGTTAGAGACCATTGACGCCACAGACTCTTCACGCTTTTTATTATCAAAAAAATAGTTGATGAAAGCCTCGATGTCTTCTTTAGTACCAACAGAAAAATTTATTTTGGATGCTTTCACCAAAGCATGAATTCTATCAGTTTTAATCAGATTTTTGGGGTCATCGACCAAAATTTCCACCCCGCTTTTATCCCAACTCAAAGGAATCCATAATTCGTTTAGCAGAAAGGATTTTTTCAAATTGCGGATCAATTCAATGGGGACCGGAATATTTGGATCAAAGCTTCTGAATTTACAACCGGAATATTCTGAAAGGGATTTGCCCACAGCATTTTTTTCAATTTTAAACTGCTGAAGTAAAATATGTTCCACACTTTTTTTATGCTTTTTGGAAAGTGCCAGTGCAGTTTGTAATTTTTCAATATCAACCAGTTTTTCTTTGATAAGGTAATCGTATTTTGATCCTCTAACAGGCCCGGAAGAAACCGGTTTCTGTTTTTTTTCAACCAGCAGGGCGCTGCTTGCTGCTTTTACCGGTTTTGCATCGGTTGTTTCGGTGGAAGTTGCGGGCTGTTTTGAAAACAGATTATTTTCGGGTTTTCTTGTCTTATCGGCAAGCTTGAAAAATTCGGTTCCCAGGTCCTTCTGCCCCCGCTTTTCCATTTCGGCGCCAAGCATCCTGCAGATTTGATTTTCCTCAGAACCGGCAATGCCATATTTTCCCATGATTTCCTGGGTTTTTTGAATTACCTCACCATGACTATAAATTTTAGGCAGACACTCAAGGATTTCAATGAAAATTTTATTTTTTGGATGCCCGAGAGAAAAGAGTTTTAAATATTCAGCCAAAGCCTCCTCATATAATCCAAGCTCCCGAAGTGCATAACCGCTGTTTAATACCTGGGAAACATTGTTACTCTCGCTGCCGGTAATGGTTTTCCGAATAAGATCCAGTTCCTTGACCGTCAGATCGGTTACTTCCTTTTGTTCAGTTACTTTAAGCTCTTTTTGAATGGATTCGATTTTTTCCTTGACATGTTTTTTTTTGGTTTCCCCAAGATTGGGAATATCTTTTAAAATCTCCTGATAAGCATCCACAGCTTCAGTGAGCAGCCCCATAGAGTAGAATGTATCGGCCGTATGCATTTTTGAATCGATGTTGCTGTTGTCTTTTTCTGGTCTGATATCCATAGATTCACCCGCATTTTCATATGGTTTCATTTGCATATTACTTCGATTTTATTGATCGCCTGGGATACTTGCAGACGCAAAAAGCCCAACGAAATTTCCTGGCCGAAAATGGTAATCAATAAAAACTCATCACCGACTTTGCTGAAATGAAGGCTCTCTTTTTTGCCTTTATGGAAAAGAAGTGAAAATTCACTTTCACCCACAATTTTGGCCATTGCGTCTACGGCGCCAAAATTACCGGCAGCCAATGCTGCAAGAGAATATTCATCATGATGGCTTTGGCCGTTGTCGCCTTTGGCAATAATGCTTCCGGCCATATTGATAAGCAAGACACTACTTACGCCGTTTGCTATAAGATCTTCCTGAAGAATATCTTCAATTTTATCTAACTGTTTTTGACCAAAAGTGTTAATCATCTCAATTTTTCCTTGTCTATTCTGAAAGTTATGAATCCATCAAATCTAATTCTTACGTGCATCTGTTCAAGATTATCAGATATTTTTCTATGAGTTCAAGCAAATTTTTTACAAATCGAATAAATTTGCACAACGCAAAATTATTGTTGACTTATCTTAAAGGTTCTGCGCAAATAACCAGTTTATAAAAATGAAAACCAAATCTTTTATCAAAAAAATGGAGGATAAAATATGAAAGAAAACAGAATTTTCAACTTTAACCCAGGGCCTGCGGCCATTCCTCTGGAGGTTTTGGAAGAAGCCCAGGGGGAACTTTTAAATTTCAAGGGTTCCGGAATGTCGGTTACAGAGATCAGCCATCGTTCCAAAGCATTCGATGACGTCATTAACGATACCATTGCACGCACCAAACGGCTTTTAAAAATTGATGACCGTTTCAAGGTGCTGTTCATTCAGGGTGGTGCCAGTATGCAATTTTGCATGGTACCCATGAATTTTTTGCCCGACAGTAAAGCAGCCGACTATGTCAACACCGGCACCTGGTCTACCAAAGCCATCAAAGAAGCTGAACTGTTGAAAAAAAACATCAGCGTTGTTGCATCATCTGAGGATAAAAATTTTTCTTACATCCCTCAAAACATACAATTCAATTCAGATGCGGTTTATGCGCACATTACATCAAACAACACCATTAAAGGGACCCAATTTGACAAATTCCCCGACACCGGCAATGTTCCAATAGTTTCAGACATGTCTTCCGACATCATGAGCCGCCCGCTGGATATGAGCAAATTCGGCCTCATTTATGCCGGTGCCCAAAAAAACCTGGGTCCTGCCGGTGTGTGCATGGTTATAATTCGGGATGACATGCTCGAGATGGTTCCTGATTCGCTGCCATCCATGCTCAAATACACCACTTATTCCTCAAAAAACTCCTTGTATAACACGCCACCTTGCTTTGCCATTTACATGGTGCAACTTGTATTAAAGTGGATAGAGGAAAAAATGGGCGGATTGGAAAAGATGGAGGCATTTAACAAAAAGAAGGCCGGGTTGCTTTATGATTTTTTTGAATCCGGTGATTTTTATCGCGGCACCGCGGAAAAAGACAGCCGCTCCATGATGAATATAACTTTCAGACTTCCCAGTGAAGAACTTGAGAAGAAATTCGTTGCTGAAGCCGAAAAAAACAAGCTAGGCGGCTTGAAAGGGCACCGGAGTGTCGGAGGATGCAGAGCATCCATCTATAATGCCATGCCCATGGAAGGTATCGAAGCGCTCATTGACTTTATGAAAGACTTTGCGGCCAAAAATGGATAGTAAAAGTAGCGCCTAAAATAGTAAAGCTATAACTTGGTGTTCAAGTTTTTTTCTGTCATTCCCGCGAAAGCGGGAATCCAGGGCATAGGCGCTAACCTGAGGGATGTTGCAGCCAGTCCCCCTTTAGCAAAGGGGGATTTAAAAAAGCTTCAAATCCCCCCTGTCCCCCCTTTTTCAAAGGGGGGGAGCCTTTGCGATCACCTTATTTACTTTACTGTTAACCGATCCAACTTTCCAAACCTCCTTAAAAACAATCCCTTAGGTTAGCGCCTATGCCCTCCATACCCCCAAAATTTTTTTAACACATAGATCACAGANAGCACAATTCAACATNGGGGAAATTTGGAACGGGATTGGTTTTGGAACTCGCCGCTACAAGTTTACACCACGCGTTACTCTATCAACCAATCACCCCTAAATCCGTTATAAACCAGACAGCCTCGGAATTTAAAGTTGAATCCATCAACAGAAAATGCTAAAGAAAAGACTTGGCGTCTAAATATCAGTGATAAAGGTGGCACGAGAAAAAAGCGGGCAAAGGTGGAACCCGCTCTTACACTGTCAATGTTTTCTTTATCTCAGATTTGAGACAATTACTCGGAGTGGGAAAGCTGGGCTTTCGCAAAAAAAATGCAAAAGCACAGCTTTTGCACTCCTGTTACTCATAAAAACGGTTGCGCGGAGCACTCATTAATTTAGCATTCAGCATTTAGCATTAAAAAAAATGAATCTGATAAGGGTTAGAAAAGGATACAATATCAAGATCGGCGGACAACCATCCGAGGAACTGTTGTCTATCTCCAGGCCCGGAAAGGTTGCGGTTGTTCCGGAAAGAATTCCTTTTATCAAACCACGGCTTAAGGTTAAGCAGGGTGATGCAGTTCAAATCGGTTCGTTATTGTTCGAAGATAAGCGGCGGCCTTTCTTGAAATTTCTCTCCCCCGGTGGTGGCACCGTGGCAGATATAGATATCGGGCACCGAAGAGTGATCAAAAAAATTGTTATTCGTCTGGATCCGGACGAAAGGGCAGTTGATTTTGGTTTTCTTTCCGAAAGCGACCTTGTGGCCATTTCGCGTCGTGATTTGGTGGCAAAAATTCTGGAGGGAGGTTTGTGGTCTCTGTTACGTGCGTTGCCCTCGCGGGATATTGCACCAAGGGATGCTGAACCACCGGCAATTTTTGTTGCCCTGGATGATCTGGAGCCTTTTCAGCCGGATCCTTCTGTTTATCTTCAGGACCAAGAACCTTTGTTTCTTTTCGGCCTTAAGGTGCTCAGGAAGCTGTCCTCCCGTGTGGAAGTTTTTGCCCGTCAGGCAACTGCCGGTGTGCTCAAAAAACTCAACGGACATATTACCGGTCAGGTTGCCGGCAGGTATCCGGCGGATGATCCCGGCGTGCTGCTTTATGCGATCCGCCGATCAAGCACTGAGAATCAAACCTGGTATATACGCGGCCAGGATGTCTTGCTTCTTGCCCATTTGCTGAAACACGGAAATTATCCCACCCGGCGCACGATGGTGGTTGGAGGAAATGCCGCGCAAAAGACGGGACATGTACATGCCCGCCTGGGAATGCCGCTGGCGGCATTTCGGCCTTTTGCTGCTGACGGTATGAATACCCGCTGGATATCCGGTGGTGTTTTTCAGGGGTATCCCACCGGCCCTGATTCCTACATGGGCCTTTATGAGACGGCAATTACATTGATTCCGGAGGGTCTGCACAGGGAATTTTTGAGCTTTGTACGCCCAGGATTTAATAAACCCAGCTATTCCCGAACGTTTCTTTCCTGGTTCAACTCTTCCCAACTCCCTTATGATTCCAATTTTCACGGGGGGTTACGGGCTTGCATTGCCTGCGGACATTGCGCAAAAGTCTGCCCGGTAGATATTTTGCCCCAGCTCACCTTCAAGGCTGTTTTGGCGGAGGCTGTGGAAGAATATTTGGCACTTGGGCTTATGGATTGTGTGGAGTGCGGTTTGTGCAGTTATGTTTGTCCTTCTAAAATTGAACTCAGCAGCATCCTTACGGCTGCCAGACGAGAATATCATCAGGAACAGTCACAAACATGAAACCGGTAAAAAACTTTTTTGACTCAATCAGACCACATTTTGAAAAAGGTGGCCGCTTTTCCCGGCTGTATCCTTTTTACGAAGCCATCGAGAGTATTTTTTACGGACCGGATCATGTTACCCGGCAAGGTCCACATGTGCGGGACAGCCTGGATGTAAAACGTTTCATGACCATTGTAATCCTGGCCCTGATACCCCATCTGATTTTTGGTATTTACAATACCGGATACCAGGCACACTTGGCGGCAGGATTACCGCTTGACTTTTTTCCCGTTTTTACCCTGGGGCTCTGGGTAGTGATGCCCATGGTGCTTGTAACATATGCCGTGGGTTTTTTTTGGGAATCTTTATTTGCAGTTATTCGCAAACACCATATCAGTGAGGGGCTTTTTGTCACCTGCATGTTGTTTCCCCTTACCCTGCCGCCCACCACCCCATTATGGCAAGTGGCAGTCGGAATCTCTTTCGGAGTAGTTATCGGGAAGGAAATTTTTGGGGGCACGGGTCGGAATTTTCTGAATCCGGCACTGACCGGCAGGGCTTTTATCTTTTTTGCTTACCCGGCTCAGATGTCCGGAGACAAGGTGTGGACCGCGACCATCTATAACAACAATGCTGCTGTAGATGCAGTCAGCGGAGCAACACCACTGGCTATTGCCACCCTTACCGAAGCACCTGAGCGCATTGAACAGGTCCTGGTGGATTCAGGATATTCTTTCTCTCAAATGTTTTGGGGACTTTATCCCGGCAGTATTGGTTCTACATCTGCATTTTTATGTCTGGTGGGGGCCTTCATACTGATAATACTGGGTATCGCCAGTTATCGAATTATTCTCGGAGGGGTCCTGGGCGTTCTGATGACCGGGTGGCTATTGAATTTGCTGGCCGGCGGCAGTTCTCTGGCATGGTTGACCCTGAATCCTTTTTACCATCTGGTAATGGGCGGACTTGCCTTTGGGCTGGCCTACATGGCCACGGATCCGGTATCGGCGCCTGATATGGAAAATGCCAAATGGATCTACGGCTTTTTAATCGGTGTTCTGACGGTTTTAATCCGGGTCTTCAATCCGGCCTTTCCTGAAGGAATTATGCTGGCGATTCTTTTCATGAATTTATTTGCCCCTTTTTTGGATTATTTTGCCGTTAAAACTGTCTGTAAAAAGAGGATTCCCAATGTCTGACTATCGTAAATCGTTTATGTCCGTAGGAATCTTGTGCGTGGTATGCAGCCTTCTTATAACGACGGCATCCACAAGCCTCAGAGGACATCAGCTGCGTAATATGCAGCTGGATCGCCAGAAAAATCTTTTGCGGTCCGTGAGTTTAATTGACGAGCAAAAACAATATTTGGCCGAGGAAATCGAATCCATTTACCGGGATAATATTCGATCCTTTTATGCGGATTCTGATGGACGTCTTCTGGAAGCTACCGAGGAAACTGCCGGCAAGCTGCCCATATATCTTTACATGCCTGAAGATCAGATCCTTGCATATATTGTACCCATTGATGCACAAGGCCTGTGGGGTAAAATACACGGCTATCTTGCCATTGATAATGACGGAAGCACCATCACGGGTTTTACGGTGTACAGACACCAGGAAACACCCGGGCTGGGCGGTGAAATTGAAAGACAGTGGTTTCAGAAAAACTTTGAAGGTAAAAAAATCGTGGATCGCGACGGCAATTTTGTATCAGTTGGCATAGCCAGGGGGGCGGTGGAACACCGGGTGCCGGAGGAAAGGCAAATCCATTATGTGGATGGCATCGGCGGTGCTACCTTGACCGGAAGGTTTCTGGAATCCAGCCTAAAGGATATACTCAAGGAATATGAGCCGGTTTCCGTAAGGTTTCGCAAGCAAATGCCCCTGAAAACTACTGAATAAAAAATGAAAGTCAGGCTATGAAATTGACCCGTAACAAGACATTTAAAACTTTTGCCGATCCGCTCTGGCAAAACAATCCCATCTCGATTCAGGTCCTGGGAATTTGTTCGGCACTGGCGGTTACCGTACAAATGAATACGGCGCTGGTAATGGCGCTGGCGTTGACTTTTGTCATTTCTTTTTCCAATCTGACGGTCTCCATCTTGCGCAACTCGATACCCGGAAATGTACGTATCATTTTTGAGCTCAGTATTATCTCCACACTGGTAATAATTGCCGACCAGGTTCTGCAGGCCTTCATGTATGATATCAGCCGCCAGCTATCGGTTTTTGTAGGGCTGATCATCACCAACTGCATCGTCATGGGCAGGGCTGAAACTTTTGCCATGAGCAACAAACCGTTCATTTCCTTTGCAGATGGATTAGGCAACGGACTTGGTTATGGTGGTGTGCTGGTGCTGGTGGCATTTTTCCGGGAACTGCTGGGTTCCGGAAAGTTATTCGGATATGATATCGTTCCTGAGAGTTTTTATGCTGCCGGTTATGAAAACATGGGATTCATGCTTTTAGCTCCGGCCGCATTTATTATAATCGGGCTTTTGGTATGGCTTCAAAAAACCATCATGAATAAATAAGATGGCTGGCATAGGACAATGGAAAATCTAATCAACATTTTTTTGAATTCGGTGTTTGTGGGCAACATTTTGTTGGCCTATTTTCTGGGTATGTGTTCTTTTCTGGCAGTATCCAATAACATGGAAACCTCCATCGGCCTTGGTTTTGCGGTAATTTTTGTCCTAGGCATTACGGCTCCGGTCAACTGGATCGTCAACCACTTTTTGCTCGCCCCCGGGGCTTTGGCGTGGGCAGGGTTGCCTGAAATGGACCTGAGCTTTTTGAAATTCATTACCTTCATTGCTGTAATCGCTGCCATGGTACAGGCTGTCGAAATCGTTATCGACCGGTTCTCCCAGCCTCTCTACAGTTCCCTCGGGGTTTTTTTGCCTCTGATTGCTGTTAACTGTGCCATTTTAGGTACGGTTCTTTTCATGGTGGAGCGTGAATATGATTTTATTGAATCTGTGGTATTTGGTATCGGATCAGGTGTGGGCTGGATGCTGGCGATTGTATCCATGGCGGCCATTCGCCTCAAGCTGCGCTATGCCGATGTGCCCGTGGGTTTGCAAGGTTTCGGCATTACCATGATTGCCACAGGCCTGATGGCCATGGCCTTCATGCTATTTTCGGGAATAACACTGGGGTCGTGATGAATGTTGCTTTTAAGGATTAATGAATGATTTATCTTGTCAGCCTGGCAGTCTTCTCTACGGTTATCTTAAGCCTTGTGGCTATGTTGATCTTGCTGGAAAAAAAAATTGTTCAGCAAGGTGATGTCACCATTGTCATAAACGACGACCCGGCTAAAAGTATTAAAGCCCCTGCATCCAACACCTTGCTTTCAGCTCTGCTCAGCAACGGCATTCTATTGCCTTCGGCATGTGGTGGAAAAGCAACCTGTGGCACCTGTAAGTGTAATGTGGAGGAAGGCGGCGGCGATATTCTTCCCACCGAGCTGGCACTGGTTGACCGCATTGAGCGAATGAACAATGTCCGCCTGGCCTGCCAGCTGAAAGTCAAGGAGGATATGAAAATCCGGGTTCCGGACGAAATTTTCAATATCCGGAAATATCGTGCGACTGTGGTTTCCAATAAAAGCGTGGCCACCTTTATCAAAGAGCTGGTGCTCAAGCTGGAGGAAGGAGACCAACTGGATTTTAAAGCGGGTTCTTATATTCAAGTGGATATTCCCGAATATGAAATCAGCTATCGGGATTTTGACCTGGCCGAACGTTTTGTGGAAAACTGGAAGCGTTTCGGTTTCACAGATATCAAGGCAGTTTCGGATGAGCCAGTTTTTCGTGCCTATTCCCTGGCCAATCCTCCCGCAGAAAAAGGCATTTTAAAATTTACCATCCGAATCGCAACCCCACCCCCTGCCAAGCTGCATCTTCCCCCGGGCGTGGGGTCTTCCTTCATATTCGGACTGAAACCGGGTGATAAAGTTACTTTAAGCGGTCCCTACGGTGAGTTTTTTGTCAAAGATACAGATCGCGAAATGTGTTTCATCGGCGGTGGTGCCGGTATGGCTCCCATGCGAAGCCATATTCTCCATCAGCTTTTGACCGTTAAAACACGTCGAAAAATGACTTTCTGGTACGGTGCCCGCTCTGTTCAGGAAATGTTCTATGATGATGAATTCAGGGAGTTGGATGAACGTTTTGATAATTTTACTTACCATGTGGCATTGTCGGATCCCCAACCCGAAGATCACTGGGAAGGCATGACCGGTTTTATTCATCAGTGTGTCTACGAATACTACCTGAAAGATCATGAAGACCCCACCGAAATTGAGTATTATCTTTGCGGCCCACCCATGATGCTGAAATCAGTCCGGGAAATGCTTTACGATTTGGGAGTGGAACCGGATATGATCGCCTATGATGATTTTGGTTAAGAACATGGATAAAAATAATTCGGCCTTAACACTCCAATCTTTTAGGCGGAGCAGGTAATGCATTCCCATCAGGAGAAGTCTTCTTTTTATCTGTCCGAAAAAGAGCACTTGTTGCAAACCTTCAAGCGACTCAATATTTTTTCGTCTCAAAAAAGAAACAATATCCAAAAGCATCTGCCTTTTTTTGACAAAGCCCTTCTGCCTTTGATTGACTATTTAACCATCTGGGACTTGCTCCAACTGGCAGGATATGATGATAATGATGCGCCTTTAATTGCCGTTTTAATTGCCATGTTTGATACACTTCAGGAAGGCAGTCTGTGCCAGAATCTTGAAAAATCTTCCTTAATAAAACGGTTACAGGCTTTTGCCAGCCCGGAGGACGCGTCGGATATGGCAGAAAAATTTTTAGCCGCATTGGAAAACCATCAGTATGATGATTTTATTTCCAGGGATAAGGACCACTACAAGCCCCTGGTGTTTTCCAGCCACCAAAACGGAAAGCTGCTCTATTTTCAAAAATATTACGTATATGAAAAAAAGCTTCGGAAAAAAATCAGACAGCTTCTCAACATACCGGTTCCAACACCAAACCATCCCATGGAAAAAACTACAGCCGACAAGCTGATCGAAGATATTTATTCCTCCGGTCTGGTTCTCAGAACCTCAAAGGACGGTCCTCCCATTGCTAAGGATGTTTATCAGGTTGAAGCCATAAAGAGAGCACTTTCCAACATTTTCTGTATTGTTTCCGGAGGACCGGGGACCGGAAAAACATCTTTGATGGTCAATATGCTTCGCAGTTTTGCCAGAACCGGCATTGATCCTTCCCAAATCATCCTTTGCGCCCCCACCGGACGAGCGGCGCAGAGAATGACGGAAGCCATTCATAACAATATCAAGACCATCAGGATTCCCGATGAAAACGACATCGGGCTTTTAAGCCTCAAAGGATCCACCATCCACAAAGCCCTTCATTTCAAAAGATATCTCAACGGCTTTTATTACCGTGAACAAAACTCGCTTCCGGCATCTTTGATCATTATGGATGAGGTTTCCATGGTAGATATTTCTCTTATGGAAAAATTTATGCGGGCAATTGATCCTGAAAAGACCAGACTGGTTCTTCTGGGAGATAAAGACCAGCTTCCATCGGTGGAAGCCGGAGCCATCTTCGGCACCATGATACCAAAAAATGAGGGCTCAACTGCCTTTAAAAACCACCTGATTGTTTTAAAGACCGTTTACCGGGCAGGTGAGTATCTTCAGCAACTTGCAAGGATGATCAATGAAGGAAAAAGTCCCGCCATCGAACCTGTCGCTTTCCCTGAGGCTATGGACATGGAAAATGACAGGTGGTCCATGGTATTCCCGAAAACCCTTGATCAGTGGCAAAAAGACCTGATCTGTTGGGCGGACAGACATTTAATTAAAAACAACCCCAGCCGCCTTTCACTTGTTGATGGCCCTGAAACCGGTCATGAAACAGGCGATCTGGAAGCATTACCTTTTAATTCCACCATATTGGCAGCAGGGGCCATGGATTCACATGAGCTGATTCAGTCACCCCCTGGTCGGAAACTTCTGGAAAAGACATTTCAAACCATGGAATCGTCAAAAATATTGACACTGATCAGACAGGGTATCTGGGGAAGTGAGGGCATCAACCGGTTTTTATCCGAATATTTGAGCCATCGGTTCCATTCATTATCGGATTGGCAAAAACACGGAATATTTTCAGGCGCTTTCATTATCATTGTGCAGAATGATTATGCAAAAGCATTGTTCAATGGAGATACGGGGGTGGTTATCAAAGATCCTCAGGGAGTGTTCCGGGCGTTTTTCAAACGCTTCGACACTTTTATCGGATACTCCCTTGACCTGCTTCCTGCCTGGCAACCAGCTTACGCCCTGACTGTCCACAAATGCCAGGGGTCTGAATTCGATGACATTCTGCTGGTACTTCCTGCTGATGAACAGCACCGACTGCTGACCCGCCAAATGATCTATACCGCAGTGACCCGGGCAAAAAAGAAGGTCATCATCTATGGCAAAGCATCCTCGTTTAAAACCGCCCTGAAAAATAAAATCCATCGGGAATCGGGATTGCTGTGGTGAACCATATTGGTGGTTTCAAGAAACTACGGGGGGATTACCGATTTTTTTATTCATCTGCCGGAACAAATCCGTGTGGATATTTCAGTCCATGTGTCGGGTTATAGGTGTCAGGTGTCAGGTGTCAGAAATTCGGGGGATCGGATGAAAATCATAAAACCTGTGCGGATTCATCCGCACACCCTGGGCGGATGAATCCGCCTGAATCGGAGAACGGATAAGCTGTCAGAGTTTATGTCACCCTTAAATCGGCAAACCGGGGTTTAAACATTTGTGCGAATGAATTCGCACCTACAGCCTGACACCTGACACCTGAAACCTGACACCAAATTCCCTGACACCTGAAACCTGAAACTCAACACATCTGATATCTGCCTGTTGAAACCAGTTTTATTGACTTTACAGCTCAGTTAGGTTAGGTTGTCACATTGATATTGAAGGAAAGCTATTACAACAGCCCAAACAATGCAGGGGAGAATTATGATTATCGGACTTGATGTGGGCGGCACGCATACAGATGTGGTGCTTGTGACTGATCAGGGAATTGAAAAGGAGGTCAAAGTCATCACCGACCATGCCGATCTTTTTAGCACCGTTCTAACCGGCCTGGAAAAAATCACCGATGGAATTGATCATACAATAATCAACCGTGTCGTTTTGAGCACTACCCTGACCACCAATGCCATTGTACAAAACAAGATCGCCCCTGTTGGAATGATTGTGGCCGGGGGTCCGGGTATCAACCCGGAACACTACAGAACCAACAGCCATTATTATTGTGTCGCCGGCAGTATTGACCACAGGGGAAGAGAAACCGAGCCGGTAAACATTGCCGAAATTGAAAAGATTCGGGATCAATTTAAAAAGGATGGCATCCTGTATGCCGGAGTCGTTTCTAAATTTTCAGTCCGAAACCCTCAGCATGAACTGCAAATAAAGGAGATTTTGGGAGAATCAGTCGATAAAATCTTTATGGGACACAGAATTTCGGGAAAACTGAATTTTCCCCGGCGCATTGCAACTGCCTTTATCAATGCAGCAGTCTATCCGATTCATAAAGAATTTTTCGAAGCGGTAAAAGGATCGTTAACACAAAAAGGCTTTACCATGCCGATCCATATCCTGAAGGCGGACGGCGGCACCATGAATTTTGATTCTTCACTCGATTTTCCAGGGCAGACCATTTTATCAGGTCCTGCCGCAAGTGTCATGGGTTCCATTGCATTTTCCCATTCGGATCAAGAAAGCCTGGTTTTGGATATCGGTGGAACCACTACGGATATGGCTGTTTTGATAAACCGTGTGCCGGTATTAAATCCCCTTGGAATTCAACTGGATCGATATAAAACCATTATCCGGTCCATGGCGACTCAATCTATTGGAATCGGCGGAGACAGTTATGTGCGTATTGAAAACGGTAAGCTCAAAGTCGGGCCTGAAAGAAAGGGGCCGGCATTGGCCTACGGCGGTCCCGCGTTAACACCCACTGATGCTCTGGCTGCATTGGATATCATGCAGGATTTAAACAAAGAGGCGTCTGTTTCCGGCATAAAACCCATTGCTGAAGCTCTGAATCTTTCCGTGGAACAAACCGCCCAAAAGATATTTGACCAGACCTGCGGAGAAATTGTTGGCCATTGCGAAAAATTGGTTGCGGATATCAATAGCAAACCGGTGTATACCGTACATGAAGTTTACGAAGATTACACCGTAAAGCCCGAAAAAGTTCTGGTATTGGGCGGGCCTGCGCATCATTTCGCAGCTAATCTCGAAAAGCATTTCAATTTAAAAGTCAAAGTGGTTCCCCGGTGGTCGGTAGCCAATGCCATCGGAGCAGCTCTTGCCCGTACCACATGTGAAGTAAACTTGTTTGTGGACACCGAGCGGGGAAAGGCAACCGCTCCGGAAGAAAATTTTTCACGAAAAATCCCCTCTGATTTTACAAAGGAGAGTGCCATTAAAATCGCCTTTGATCTTTTGGAAAAAAAGGCGGTTTCGCGAGGTGCCGATCCCGGGGATCTTGTGATGGAAGTACTTGAAGCACTTGAATTTAATATGGTCAGGGGTTTTTATACTGCCGGCAAAAATATTCGAATCAAAGTTCAGGTCAAACCCGGCCTGATTCATGGATATGAACAAATCAGTAAACGATGATAAATATAAAATGCCTACGGCATTAACCTTTAAAACGTCTGGAGCCTATCATGCTTCGTGCAAAACATAAAACCGGCCTGGTTTTTTTTCCTGCTTTTGACTGGGCCATCAGTCCCACACACCCGGAACGTGAAGAGCGGCTGTTGTATACCCAGGATCAAGTTTTCGAGGAAGGAATTTTGGACATCGAGGGTATCGAAGAGTACCGGGCGGATCTGGTGACTGTCAAGGATGTACAACGTGTCCACTTTTGCGTTCCTAGTGTGTGGGATGTGATGACCGAATCCCATTTTATCAGTGCGGGAGGCGCTAAAACCATTGGCATGGCTGTCATGGACAAGCGTATCGACAGGGGATTTGCTCTGGTTCGTCCTCCGGGCCACCATGCCATGAGAGTGGTCCATGGAGCGCGAGGCTTTTGCAATGTCAATATTGAAGCCATCATGGTCGAATTTCTCCGCCAGGCATACGGCATTCGAAAGGTGGCAATAGTCGATACGGACTGCCACCATGGTGACGGTACGCAGGATATATACTGGCACGACCCTGACACGCTTTTTATTTCAATTCACCAGGATGGCCGTACACTCTATCCCGGCTCTGGATTCATGCAGGAATTAGGAGGCCCCAACGCTATCGGAACCACTTTGAATATTCCACTGCCGCCTAAAACATCCGAAGAGGGTTTTTTGCATATCACTGAAAATGCAATCCTTCCGATCCTCGAGGATTTCAAACCGGATATTATCGTAAATTCCGCGGGTCAGGATAACCACTACTCCGATCCGATCACCAACATGAACTTTTCCGCTCAAGGATATGCCAAGCTCACCAGTCTTCTGAAACCAGACATTGCAGTGCTAGAGGGCGGTTACTCCATTGAAGGCGCCCTGCCCTATGTCAATGTAGGCATCATTCTGGCCATGGCGGGAATTGACTATAGCCGGGTCCGGGAGCCCGATTATAACCCCGACCGTATTCGCCAAAGTAAAGAAATTACCCAGTTTATTGAAAAGACAGCCGAAGCTGTTCTGGCAATATGGAAGCAAAGGGCGTCATTAGAAGAAAAAGTTCGTGGAAATACCAAGATCGCTGAACGAAAACGCAAACTCTTTTATGATACAGACAGCATCTTGGAAAACCAGAAAGAGTCGATAATGGTTTGCAATGACTGCAGCGGCGCGCTTCGGATTGAATCAAGCTCCAGCCGAGGCAAAAACGTTCTGGCAGTACACATTCCCCGGGGCGCTTGCCAGTCCTGCAAACAAAGGGGTTATGAATGGTATGATGTCAAACCGCATGGTTTCGATCTCAAACTTTTACAAGATCGCTGCGAGGACAAATATCTTCAGGATCCCCAAGAGCAATAATAAGCCTAACCTGTGGAAAACTTCCGACAATTATGCATAAAAGAAAACCTTCGGCTCCGGGCAAATGTAATTGCAGCAATCCGGCATTTTTTCGACATGCATAATTACCTGGAAGTGGAAACGCCTTATCGCGTTCCTACACAGGCACCGGAATCTCATATCGACGCAGAAAAATCAGGCTCCTGGTTTTTGCACACATCGCCGGAGATTTGCATGAAAAGGCTTCTATCGGCCGGTTATGAACGTATATTTCAGATTTGCAGGTGCTTTAGAAAGAATGAACGCGGACATCGGCACCTTCCCGAAATGACAATTCTGGAATGGTACCGGCATGAAGCGGACTATAATGACCTGATGGAAGAAATCCAAAACCTTTTGCGTCATATTTTCAAAATTATCGGGCTGCACGACACTCTTATTTATCAGGGACAAAAAATCGAGGCCAAACCCCCCTGGGAAAAGCTTTCGGTCAAGGAAGCCTTTGAGCGCTTCAGTATGTTTTCCTTAAAGCAGGCTCTTGATGAGGACCGTTTCGATGAGTTGCTCGCCTTGGAAATCGAGCCGCACCTGGGAATAGACAAGCCCTTGTTTCTTGTTGATTATCCCATCGAAAAAGGCGCCCTGGCACGCCCAAAAGCTGATAATGCTTCAATTGCCGAGCGTTTTGAGCTTTACATTGCCGGCCTTGAACTGTGTAACGGTTTTTCCGAACTAAACGATTCAAAAGAACAAAGACAAAGATTTCAGAAGGAAATGACCTTACAAAAGGCTTTGGGAAAAAGCGTTTATCCCATGCCGGAAAAATTTCTAAAATCCCTGCGGCAAATACCTCTGTCCGCCGGATGCGCCCTGGGTGTGGATCGACTGGTCATGCTTTTTGCCGACACCCCAAACATAGATGACGTGGTGGCTTTTACGCCCGAGGAACTTTAAAGGATAAGGTAGCCAATGCATAATACACAAGTTTTGTTGGAAAAAGCCCAAAGCGGATTTAACCGGTTGAACATCGCTGACCAATACAAAATTTCTGCACTCAGATACATGGAAATCTGGTTGACAGACCCCCAGTTTGAAGATTATGTCCCTCAACTTCGATATTTAATGGAAGCTGAAAAATGGAATTTTTTATTGGATTCCTTCTACCAGGTAATTCCTTTCGGTACCGGGGGACGACGGGGAACTGTGGGAATCGGACCCAACCGAATCAACCCGTGGACCATTCAGGCATCGGCCCAGGGACACTGTCAATACTTGTTTCGACAGTTTGGAAATGAGGTGAAAAACAAAGGCATTGTAATGACCTATGACGTGCGCAAGTATACGGAAAAAGGATTGTATGATGACAGCATGTATAATCCGGTGATGAATCTGACGGCCAAAGATCTGGCCGAAGCTGCTGCCGAAGTCTATGCAGCAAACGGTATCAAGACGTTTATGTTCCAGGGCGTCCGGAGCACACCCGCCCTTTCTTTTACGATCCGGTATTTAAAAGCCGCTGCAGGGGATATGTTCAGTGCAAGCCACAATTTACCCACCGATAACGGCAAAAAGATCTATGATTATCTTGGCGGGCAGCTCATTGCGCCATTCGACCAGATTCTGGTGGATGAAGTCACTCAAAATGTCAGCCGGATTTTGCGCATGCCTTTTGAAAAAGCTCTAAAAGACGGCCTGGTCGAATACTTGTCAGAAGATGTGGATAAGGCTTTTATTCAATCCATTTGCGCTGTTTGCTTATCGACAGAAACCGGTGTCAGAATCATGTTTTCTCCATTGCACGGCACAGGGATAAGTTCCGTATTTCCCGCACTTCAAAAAGCCGGTTTTCATGTTGAGCTGGATTCCAAAACATCAAATCTGAGCGGCGCTTTTGAAAATGTAACATTTAATATTCCGAATCCCGAGGTTGAGCAGTCCTTTGATACAAGCATCGCCGAAGCTGAAAAAACCGGGGCTGAAATTATCATGAACACGGATCCGGACGCTGACAGAATTGGCATTATGGTCAGGCATCAGAACACATGGCGAGTTTTAAACGGCAATGAAATCGCGATTATCCTGACCGAATACGCCATATCCAAGTTTAAAAGCCTGGAACGGATTACTTCTGACAGTGTTGTCATCAAAACGGATGTCACCACTTCCCTGATAGAAAAAATTGCGCGGGACAATAACGTCAACTGTATCGGAAATCTGCTGGTCGGCTTTAAATATATCGCTGAAGAACTAAACAAGCTTGAAAAAAAGGGTAAAATCCAGGGATTTGTTCTGGGAGCAGAAGAAAGCCATGGCATTCTGGTCGGTGATTATTGCCGCGATAAAGATGCCGCGGGAGCTGCCATCTGGCTTGGCGAACTTGCATCCGAACAGAAAAAGATCGGCAAAACCCTGGTGGATTTTTTAGACAGCATCTATTCCAGATACGGATATTGCCATAATTATCTAACGGAAATTCGCCTCCTCGGAGCAAAAGGCGTTGAACAAATTGCAAGTATCATGGACCATTTGAGGTCCGAAACCGTAAAAAATTTCGGTGTTTTCACAGTTAGCAAAACGGTTGACCGATGGGAGGAAGGCCCCCAGCCGCACCTTTCAGCTACGGACACCGTATCAAGAAATGTTTTGGTATTTACCTTCAAAGACTTACCCGAAACTCAGGGTATTCGCGTTACCGTTCGCCCATCGGGTACTGAGCCGAAAATAAAAATGTATTTTGAAATCATGGGTAAACCCTTTTCCCTGGAAAAAGTAAATGAAAACAAGGAAAAAATCACCGACCTCCGCCTAAAGCTGGAAAAAAACTTTATGGATTATTGCTACCAAATATTGGGTGTCGATTTTCCTGAGAGAGGTTATCTTCTTTTCTGGCAACTCCCGTTGGAAATTAAATTGAAATATTTCGAAGCAGAACCCCATATTATTGAACTAAAAGAAATTTTTGACAAATCGGCACGGGCTAAGGCCCTTTATGATTGTATGAGCTTTATGGGAAGCAATTGCGTGGAAAAAGCAGACCGGGCATTCAAATCAAAATACAAGGCAGGAATTATGGAATTTCTGGAGCTAAATTAACCCCCTGTCAACACTATACCGGCATTGAGCACCTGCATGGCTTCATCCCCCATATCCATAACAAGAACGTTTTGGCTGTTGGCATTATTGATAATGCTCTGATCTACATATAAAGAAGCAAGCACACCCATTAACTTACGATTGTGGTATTCCGGAAAATATTGATCGAATGTCTCAAGCTTGGCCACCAGTTCGTCGACATCCCGGCTTCTCAGACTGCTTTTGGTTTCATTAATCAGGACAATATCGCTGCAAACCAGTATTGCATCCAGCTCCATAATATTCGGTCCTTTTTTCCGCCGCATTCTGACCGCAAACATTTCAGGTTCATCACAATCAAACAATTCTTTGGCCACACGGGGAAGGCTCGGTGCAACAATGTCTTCCACCAGAGTTCCCATTTTATTGGCCAGCTCCCCCCACCTGCGGTTACTCTCTTTCCGGTCCTGTCGGGCTTCCTCCTTGAATGTAAGCATTTCATCCTTGAATTCGCGCATTTCATCCTTGAATTCGCGCATTTCATCCTTGAATTCGCGCATTTCATCTTTGAATTCCCGCATTTCGTCTTTGAATTCCCGCATTTCGTCTTTAAATTCACGCATTTCCAGGCTTAACCGGGCAAGCTCCCGCTCGGTTTTCAACGCCTGATAGCTCAAATCTTTCATGTAATCTTCAAGACTATCAACTCTTTGGGCAAGTTGGCCGTTGGTCATGGTGTCCTCCATATTATTAACATCATAATGTTTATTATATTCAATGGTTTTATTTTGAGCAAGGTAATTTATATCCGATATTTGCAATATTCAAAACAATGCTAACAAAATCCTAACAATATTCTAATAAATGATGGCAGCAAAAAATAGAATGGGATATATTGGTCTGAAATTAAACTGTGAAACAGGGGTTTGAATGGAAATTTTTTTTATTGCGATAGGTATTCTTTTTATTTTTGCAACCATTGATTTGATGGTGGGTGTGAGCAATGATGCTGTAAATTTTCTCAATTCTTCCGTCGGCTCTCGTGTAGCCCCGCGGCATATTATCATGATCGTGGCCAGTCTGGGTATTTTGGCTGGTGTGACTTTTTCAAGCGGAATGATGGAGGTGGCCCGCAAGGGCATTTTTCATCCGCAATTTTTCACAATGCCCGACCTGATCTTTATTTTTCTTGCCGTAATGATTACGGATATCCTTTTACTTGATTTGTTCAATACGTTTGGACTGCCAACTTCAACGACCGTTTCCATCGTTTTCGAGTTACTGGGAGCAGCTATTGCTATTTCCATACTTAAAATACTGGAAAGCGGTCAAAGCCTGCTTCTGGTTGCAGAATATATCAACACCGGAAAAGCCTTGGCCATTATTTCCGGGATATTGTTATCGGTGGTAATCGCTTTTATTTGCGGGGCATTGGCTCAATTTGCAACACGATTGGTATTTACTTTTAATTTTGAGAGGCGTTTGAAGCGCTATGGGGCATTATGGGGAGGATTGGCTCTTTCCATAATCAGCTATTTTATATTGGTTAAAGGCGCTACAGGAGCTTCCTTTCTGACTCCGGAAACCGCAGCCTGGATCAGAACCCATATACTGAGTATCATCGGCACCGGATTTATTATTTTCACATTATTATTTCAATTCCTGTTGATTTTTACCCGTGTCAACATTCTCAAACCCATTGTTTTGACAGGTACATTTGCCCTTGCCATGTCTTTTGCCGCCAACGATCTCGTAAATTTTATCGGCGTACCGCTGGCGGGCTTTCATGCTTATTTCATAGCTCATAGTGCCGCCGATCCAATGTCGGCATCCATGGAAGCGTTGCTTCTTCCGGTCAGGACCAACACTTTTTTTCTTTTGGCCGCAGGGGTTATCATGGTCGCTACGCTGTGGGTATCAAGAAAAGCAAGAACCGTCACCAAAACCGAGGTCAACCTCGGACGTCAAAAGGAGGGACTTGAGCGATTTGATTCTTCGCAGCTGTCCCGGATTATTGTACGTATGTTTATGGGAATGTTTGAAACCTTCTGCAAAATCTGGCCTGCATCAACCAGACGCTGGATTCGCAGACGCTTGAGCCCCGAAGGTTATCAACCGGCAGTCGGTTACAATGGGAAAGTCCCTGAATTTGACTTATTGCGAGCCAGTGTCAACCTTATGGTGGCGAGTGCTCTGGTTTCCTGGGCCACCAGCATGAAACTTCCTTTATCCACCACTTATGTTACTTTCATGGTCGCCATGGGAACGTCTCTTTCAGATCAGGCGTGGGGACTGGAAAGCGCGGTATATCGGGTCACCGGTGTTTTGGCGGTTATTGGCGGATGGTTTTTCACAGCTTTTATCGCTTTTACGGTGGCCATGACCTGTGCTTTTGCTATCTTTTATCTGAAAGCAATAGCTATTATAGCCTTGTCCGGCCTGGCGCTCCTGTTAATTATCCGTAATTCCGGAATTCATAAATACCGGGAAAAAGCAAGCCACGAACTGGAACTTCTCGACTTGAAGCGGGTTACAGATTCACAATTTGCCATACGCACCTGCTTTGAGCACAGCGGCCAATTTCTCATCCAGGTCTTGGACAACCTCAGCCAATGTTTCGATGGTATTCTCACTCAGGACCGCAAACTGTTAAAACAGCTTCGCCTGGAAACCAGTAAAATGCAAAAGTGGAGCAACGTTATCATGGCGAACATTTTTAAAACCCTGAGACTTTTGAGGCGAAGCGAATCCAAAAGTGCCGAAAAATATTCCTATGTGGTTTATGCATTACAGGAAATATCGGAAAGTATGAGAGATCTTATCCTCAGATGCCATGTGCATACCTCAAATCAGCACTCAGGACTATTGCCATCCCAGAAAAAAGAACTTCAACAGGTTCGAAAATGTGTTGAGGCCATTATTGGTCAAACCGCCAAAATCATGAAAAATAGGGAGCCTTTTGAATATCGGGATATTGCAGCCCATTATGTGGAACTCAAAAACTATCTGGACCAATATGATCGAAGCCAGATTGAACGTATTCGAAGCGGTGAGTCTAAAACCCGTCTAAGTATTTTATTTTACGGCATCAATAATGCCTGTCTGAAAATCAGCGAACAGACACTTCACCTGCTCGATATCTTTCAGGAAACGCTGAATCCTGACATTAAAAAATAGACGAGGTTACCCAATGGATAATAATTGCCGGGAAGTTTTTAATTTATTTCAGCAGATCAGCAGTATTCCGAGATGTTCGAAAAATGAAAAAAAAATTTCAGCCTGGGTTATTCAATGGGCTGACAAAAAAGGTTTTAATCATAAAAAAGATACGGCGGGCAATCTTCTCATATCCGTTCCACCATCACCAAGATACGAAAATGCTCCTGTTATTGTCCTTCAGGGACATATGGACATGGTGTGTGAGAAAAAACCTGAATCCACCCACGATTTTTCAAAAGACCCCCTGGAACTGGTTTTTGAAGATGAATGGGTGAGGGCCAAAGATACCAGCCTGGGGGCCGACAATGGTATTGGTCTGGCTCTGGCTCTGGCAGTGGCTTCGGATAAATCGGTGGTTCATCCGCCACTGGAACTGCTTTTCACCGTGGATGAAGAAACCGGATTAACCGGCGCCGGAAATCTCAAGGAAAAATGGCTGGAAGGAAAAATGCTTTTAAATATTGATTCCGAAGATGACAGCATTTTAATTGTCGGCTGTGCCGGAGGAGAAGAAACCCTCATCAAATTGCCGATTACCTATGAGCCGCTTCCAGAAGAATCAAGGATCGGCCGATTGACAGTTCATGGCCTGCGCGGCGGTCATTCGGGCCTGGATATTCACGAGCAGCGAGCAAACGCCATCAAGATAATTGTGCGTTGTCTGCTTTTTCTGATGAAACATTTTCCTGTTTCCCTCATTTCGTTACATGGCGGAAGTGCCCACAACGCCATTGCTCGTGATGCAAAAGCTGTAATTGCCCTGTCTTCCGAGGCTGTGGATTCCATTGCCCAACATATCCGAAAATTTGAAAAAACAGTTCAGGA
>SL_3KL_010_SEDDRAFT_10000218_pt1 | contig 42684 bp, 38 predicted proteins | sample SodLakKL_010_SED_2_FD_10381 | JGI IMG/M metagenome (IMG submission 10381) | reverse complement strand
AGCATAGGACGCAGTCCTATGTATTTAAGGTCGTCTATTTAGAAAGCCCCGAAGTGGGCGAAAGCCTTCTCCGGTTAGTATTCTAATCCCACACATACCTCTCATCATAATCCACATCATATTTCCTGAGAAACCGTCTGAACTCCTCCTTAAAACTCAGATGCTGATGATGGTGTTCTTGACTTTGTATGTACCTGGCAACCACTTTCGCCTCAGGTGGTTTGACAGAAAAAATGCCATAACCATTTTGCCAGTAGAAATTGGAATAGCTTTCCCCTTTGGTTTTGATCCATTTGGAAGATTGCTGCTTAACCTCCTGAAGCAATGTGACCTGAGTCACTTTTTTGGAAAGCAGGCATAGAATATGAACATGATCTTTATGGCCTCCAATCTGCACAGAGTTGCATTCAAGGCCTTTGCATATACCGCCGAGATAATCAAACAGGTCTGTTTCAATGGGTTTGTCAATGAACGGTTTGCGATGTTTCGTGCTGAATATGATGTGGGTATAGACTTTAGAGAGGGCTTGTGGCATGGCTGTGACCTTCCGGGCTTGCGCTCCTTCGGAGCTGTTGGTGGAGGTTGTTCTTGATTTTCATAGGACTGCGTCCCATGCTAATGCTTGTGCCTCTTCGAGGCGTATGGTTATAGATCCGAAAATTCCTGATTCATACAGCTATATATGTATGAACCGATTTTCGATAATTCCTTACAAAAAATGTAGAAATAGAAACAATCTGGAACTGCGATATCCATTTCGTTAAACTTGGAGAAAGCAGATGACTTAGGAGTGGGTAGCGTATAAAAAAAATGCGCCCTATTGCGCTTTTTAAAAAAATAGTTTGCTGGAATTATGAACTGCTCCTGCCGCATGTAACCCGTTATGGCTCAAATCAGTTTAGAACAAATAAAAAAAACCGCAGACAATCGTTAGATCATCTGCGGTTTCAACCACCTCTTGATTTCATCGTGATATCTTGCATAGCGTCTCAGCTCACTCTGATATCCATTCTCTCTACCCAATGTTTTAACTCTCATTTCTATATGTATGAACCGAAAAACCCGTTTCCCTTACAGAAAAAAATGTAAAAATTTCAAAATCGCGGTTTATAGCATTCAAAACGCAATTTTTTTGTATTTTGAACGGCTATGCTAGTTGAAAAAGAACACCCAAACCGGACGGAATATCTGTTAGAAGTACCCGAAGGGCAGCATTCCGATATACGTCTCGATAAATACATCACATCGTTTGTACAAAACGCCACGCGGAACAAGGTGCAAAAGGCAATCAAGGAAGGGCATGTTCTTGTAAATGGCAATCTGGAGAAAGCCTCCTACATCATGCAGCCGGGCGATAAGATTGAAATCAGCCTTCCCAAACCACCTCCCCCCAAGGCCAGGCCTGAACCGATACCCCTCGACATCGTTTTTGAGGATGAGCATATCATTATTGTGAACAAAGACGCCGATATGGTTGTGCATCCTGCCTTCGGAAACTGGTCGGGAACGCTCGTGAACGGGCTACTCTATCATGCAGGTGCGAATCTCTCCAATGCCGACGAGGAGACACTGCGGCCGGGTATTGTACACCGGCTCGATAAAGATACCAGCGGCCTGTTAGTGGTTGCCAAAACCGAAGAAGCGCATGCAAATCTGGCCGGGCAATTTGCAAAAAAGACGGTAGAGCGCACATACTGGGCAATTGTATGGGGAAAACCGCCTGAGTCTGGCACGATAGAAGGCAGTATCGGGCGCTCTCCGCAAGATCGTAAAGTGATGACAGTACTTGATGGCGGCAAAGGTAAAAAGGCGATCACCCACTTTAAACGAATAGAAGAGTTCGATCATCTGGCCCTGCTCGAAGTGCAGCTCGAAACAGGCCGCACCCATCAGATACGGGTTCACATGCAAAATGAGAGGTATTATGTGTTTGGCGATCGCACCTATGGTGGCGACTCGGTTCGATACGGGCCAAATTCAGGGTCGCGAAAGTCAATGTTTAATAACCTTTTTGCCAGGCTTGAACGGCAGGCACTGCATGCTAAAACTCTCGGCTTCAGGCATCCAGCAACGGGAGAATTTGTATCCTTTGATTCAACCCTGCCCGAAGATTTTGAAACCGTACTCGAAACCCTCAGAACCAACTGTAAACCAAAATTGAAAAATGTCTGACCAGAACAGAAACAAGAAAATCAGCATTGAGGTAGAGCTCGACAAGCAAAATATTCCTGAAAATATCCGCTGGAATGCAACCGACCTTCAAGGTTATGATGAAGTAAGTTGCAGGGCGATGTTTCTCTCTTTGTGGGATCACAACCAGAAAGACACGCTTAGGCTTGATCTGTGGACCAAGGATATGACGGTCGACGAAATGAAAATTTTCTTTCATCAAACCCTCATAACCATGGCGGATACACTTGAGAAATCAATCAATGATCCGCGAATCAGCGGCGATATGCGCGATTTTTGCGACTATTTTGCCGAGAAAATGGAAATAGCCGGGTAAATCAAATCATTTCCAAACCGTACCGATAAGTTTTTATATTGGTGATAGAAGTATAAGCCGCATTACGCCGGCCATCGTCGGAGAAACTTTACTTAACTGAAGTATTATGCAATACCTTGACTTTGAACAGCCAATCGAAGAACTGGAAAAAAAGATCAATGAGCTTAACGAGCTCTCTGTAGGTGATGAAGTTCTGAAGCCGGAAATTGAGAGGCTCAGAAAAAAAGCCGATCAGCTTCGGGAGTCGATATTTTCGAATCTTACCCGCTGGCAGCGTGTGCAGCTTGCCCGGCACCCGGAGCGCCCCTACACGCTCGACTATATTGAGCTGATAACAGAAGATTTTATAGAACTTTACGGCGATCGGTATTATGCCGACGATAAAGCCATGGTAGGAGGCCTTGCTACCATCGAGGGTCTCTCGGTAATGATTATCGGCCATCAGAAAGGCCGCGACACCAAAAGCCGCCAGTACAGAAATTTCGGAATGGCTAATCCGGAGGGGTATCGTAAAGCATACCGCCTGATGAAGATGGCCGAAAAATTCGGTATCCCCGTGGTTACTCTGCTCGATACACCCGGCGCATTCCCGGGCCTCGAGGCCGAAGAGCGTGGCCAGGCAGAGGCTATTGCCAGAAACCTGAAAATGATGGCCGTTCTGGAAGTGCCCATCGTATCGGTTGTGATTGGCGAAGGTGCAAGCGGCGGTGCCATCGGTATCGGGATGGGAAATGAGGTGTATATGATGGAAAATACCTGGTATTCTGTGATTGCCCCCGAGTCGTGTTCTTCCATTCTTTGGAAAACCTGGGAATACAAAGAACAGGCGGCCTCCGCGCTCAAGCTTACTGCCAAAGATCTGCTCGAACTCAAGATCATCGATGGCATCATCCCCGAGCCTCTGGGCGGTGCACATCGCAACTATAAGGCATCGGCAGAAGCGGTAAAGAAGCAAATCGTGAAAAGCCTGAAAAAGCTTGGCAAACTCAAACCCGATAAACTTGTTGAAAAGCGTATCGAAAAGTATGCTTCTATGGGAGTTTGGGAAAAGGCAGCTTCCGACAAGCAAGGTTCATGATCAGCTTTCCGGCAACGCCTGTAATTATTTCATACACGCACACCATGAGAAGCAGGTACAGTGAAACCGACCAAATGGGGTATGTGTATTACGGCCGCTATCTTGAATATTTTGAAGTTGCGCGTACAGAGATGATCCGCAATCTCGGCGTACCCTACAGCCGGATGGAGCAGGATGGGGTTATGCTGCCCGTTGTCTATTCACAGATCGAGTACAAGCGTCCCGTCTATTACGATGAGGAGATGGAGATCGAGGTATCGGTATTCGATAAACCGCTTGTAAAGCTTGAAACTTTTTATAAAATAAAGACGTACCGGCACGATGTTCCTCACGTGCTGGGACAGGTGAACCTATGTTTCGTAAATGTTGAAACCGGGAAACCTTGCAGGGCACCGGACTATTTTCTTGATTTAATCGAAGATGCGAACCTTTGATGCAGCATAAGTGGCTTTATGCCGGGGTATTGGCGGCGCTTGCAGCCCTTGTTTTGTTCTCGCTCGGCGGCGGGTTCTGGGGCGGTGAGGCGACGGCAAGGCACTGGACTCATAATCTTTTTTATGGAATATGCCATCAAATCCCGGAGCGTTCGTTTCATTTGAACGAAATTCCCATGGCGGTGAATAGCCGTTGTTTTGGTATTTTTGCCGGCCTTTTTGCAGCATGGGCGGCTATACCGCTTTTCACCCGAAGGTTGTCAGGAAATCCCTGGCCGGCCAGAATTCTTTTGGTTGCGGTGATGCTTCAAATACTCGATTATTCAGGAAATGTGATGCAGCTCTGGGAAAACACAAACAGTTCAAGGTTTGTGCTGGGATTTATTCTTGGGGCACCGGCATCACTTACGGCAGGAACGCTTTTTTCAACTAACAATCATAACGGGAAATAATACCATGGATACAGAACAGATGAGTACAGGGCAGCTGGATTCGAATAAACCGGGCCTGTCCGACTTTTGGCAGTCAGTAGTTATTGTAGGCGTTATCTTCAGCGTAGTGAGTTTTATTATCGGGCTCTTTTTGGGCTATCGTCAGATCGCAGCCGAACCTACAGGCTCACTTATATCACCCATGATGATAAGCGGTGTTGTAATTTGCCTTGTAACGTGTGTGGCAGGTGCGGTAGCCGTCTGGCACTATACCAGGGAAGTAACCCAGTATCTGAAGCTTGGTCAGGGTGCCCTGATTGGTTTTCTTACCGGCGCCGTGATAGTGGTCGTTTCGGTGATACTGAATGAAATCTGGATGCTGGTAGATCCCGACTATACGGAAAAAATGATCGAGGCCGTCATTGCCAATGTAGAGGCAATGGATATGCCTCAAAGTGCCCGCGACGACATGGCCGATGCCATGGCTGAAAGTGTAAGATCATCTCAGTCTATAACTCAGCAGCTTTTTTGGGGCATCCCCATAACAGGCCTTCTGAATCTGGTAACGGGCATGATAGCAACAGCCATCTTTGGAAAGAAAGAAGAAGAAACCTTCTAATTGTTCCGGAATTACTAAATGACGCAATTTTCATCTGCAGACGATTCTGCGACAGGCATGGTCCAATCGTGGGCCGAGCGTAACGGTTTTGCCGATTGGGCCATTGCACTAATATGGCTGATTGTAGCCTGGGGACTCTTTCAGCTTATTGCAGGAGCGGTGGCTATTGGGCTGATGTTCATTACGGGCGATCTGCAATCGGCAACGGATGCCGAGGCTCTGCTCAGATCCAGGCTCGACCTGCTCTTTATTGGCAACTCAACCGGACAGATTTTAATAATCGGGCTTGCTTCGGCAGCGTTGAGCCGTCTGCATCTGAGCGGGGAGGGGTCACTCCGTTTCCTGAGAATGACGTGGAGCGATAACACACCACTTTTTCTCCTGCTTGGAGGACTGCTGATTATTGTGGTGCAGCCCGCCGTAATCTATCTCGGCTTTCTGAACTCACTCGTTCCTGCGCCCGAATGGATGGAACAGATGCAGATTTCTCAGTATGAGATGATCAAAGACTTTCTGACAACCGAGGGAATCCTGTTGTTTGGAATTTTGAATGTAGCCATTGTACCCGCAATCTGTGAGGAGGTTATGTTCCGCGGCTACCTCATGAGGGCATTTGAAAAAAGCTGGGGTATTATTGCCGCTCTCCTCATTTCAAGCTTTGTTTTTGGCCTTTTCCATGTTCAAATCACCAACATGCTTCCCTTGGTTACCCTCGGGCTGATGCTCGCAATCATGACGTGGCTCAGCGGAAACATCTGGCCGGCCGTACTGGCGCATTTTCTGAACAACGGGGCCGCGGTTATTTTCGGCTCGCGATACCCGGAACTTGTATTCGCGGAGATGTCGCCTGAAAGGCTGCCTTCGGTTTGGCTGCTTGCTTTAAGTATATTTCTTACGGTTCTTATCATGCGAATGATGTTCCTGAAGTCGAAAGAAACCATTTGATCACGATGTTCAAAGATTCAAAACCCAATAAGATTGATAACTGGGTATGTGTGCTCGAACGGGGTACCGAGTATGAGGTGGAGCTTGCAAAAAGCTACCTTGCAAGCCTTAAAATACCATCCAATATCCTTTCGAAGCGCGACAGGTCGTACAGTCTGAATATCGGTGAAATGTCGAAGGTGTATCTTTATGTGCCAAAGGAATTCGAGAAAAAGGCTCGAAAAGCCCTTGATGAGCTGAATAATGCTGAAACGGATTCCGAAATGGAAGAAACCGATTACGATGAAGATGGCAATGATGCCGAAGAACTCGATGGCCCCACGACCTCTTGAGTGAACTGACCAAACGTATACTCTTCGCAGTACCCGCGGCTGCTCTCTTTATTTGGTTAATGTGGCTTGGCGGCAACGCCTTTTATACGCTGATGTTTGCCATTACGCTGTTCACCATGTGGGAAGTGCATACTATCATGCAGAAAGCGGGTGCTTCCGACTATTTTCCCGTTTCGCTGATTTTTGCCTTTTTGATCTGGAGGGGAACCGCACTTCCCGATTGGCTTATTGTGGCGGCGGTATCGGCAATTATATTGATAACAATCTGGGCAATTGTGGACCGGACTCGGGAAAGCGCTTCAAGATGGCTCAGTACGCTGCTTACCGGGGTATATGCCCCGGTCGGATTTCTGATGGTGGTCCAAATAAGGGACCTTGGAACAGGGATCGAAGGCTTCTGGCTCACCCTTACACTGTTTCTGATGATCTGGGGAAATGACGTATTCGCTTATTTTGGCGGTAAAAACTTTGGTAAGAGAAAACTGGCGCCAAACATAAGTCCTAACAAAACATGGGAGGGATTTTGGTCCGGATTTATTGGCGCAGCGGTGGGCTTTACGATTGCATGGGCATTGGCAGCCAGTTATCCGCTCCCTTTTTGGAGTGTGATTGGAGCTGTTGTAATCGTCAGCATTATGGGGCCTATCGGGGATATTTTGGAGAGCCGGCTTAAACGAACCGCAGGTGTAAAGGATTCATCATCATTGCTGCCCGGACACGGAGGATTCTTCGACAGGTTCGACTCAACAATAATGGCCGCACCTTTTCTTTGGTTCTACTCTTCACTTTTTGTTGTTTTCTGAAAGTTAAGGAATGAAGATTCGTTAGCAATTTGTTGGCTGTAAATCATGATGGAAGAAAAAAAGATTTTAATTACGGGCGGTACCGGGTTTGTTGGCAGCTTTCTCAGCGAAGAGCTGATAAAAGCCGGGAATTTTATAACAATAGTTACGCGCGATCCTTCACGATACCGGGAAAAGGAGGCGTCCAATCAGAAGTATATCGGATGGGATGAAATCGAGTCCGTAATGGAAAAAACGGATATTGTAATCAACCTTGCAGGCGAGAACCTGTTTGGCAAACGCTGGACGGACGCAGTTAAAAAGTCAATCTATGATAGCCGTATAGAAGCTACCCGTTCACTGGTTGATGCCATGCGCGCTTCGGCCAGAAAGCCGGAGCTCTTTGTATCTGCATCGGCGGTAGGTATCTATGGCGACAATGGGGATACACTGCTAACGGAAGACAGTCCGCATGGCAGCGATTTTCTTGCGGAAGTGTGCGTCGATTGGGAAAAGGAGGCTATGGTTGCCACGGATCTTGATGTTCGCGTGGCCATACCAAGAATTGGAATCGTGCTGGAAAAAAATGGAGGAGTTGTCGAAAAAATGTATCTGCCTTTTTCCCTTTTTGCAGGCGGACCTGTAGGCAGTGGCCAGCAATATCTGCCGTGGATTCATATGACTGATCTTTGCCGGGCGCTGATTCATCCCATATACAATCCGGAATTTTCCGGAGTTTACAACGCCTGCGCACCCGAACCGGTCACGATGAGTGAATTTGCACGTGTACTTGGAGAAGTGATGAATCGGCCCTCATTCTTTAAAGTACCTGAATTTGTGTTGAAAGTCGCCCTTGGAGAAGCAGCGACACCGGTACTTAGCAGCCTGAACGTACAGCCAAAAGTGCTACAGGTGAGCGGTTTTGAGTTTGAGTTCGAAGACCTGAAGCTGGCACTCGCCGATATTATTTAATCAAGTTTCCGGAAGTCCAGTTACCAGAGGGCCGGTTGTAGGTTGCGAGTTGATAGCAAGTTGTTGATCCCGACGCATCCTCGCCCACTTGTGTCATCCCGACTAAGTGAGCGCAGCGAATGCGTGGAGGGATCTCCAGATTAGTGACGAAAGTATTTTAACTAAAGTGTGATCACACTGTAGGTCCCCTGGGAGTACACTGCAGCTTGCTCCACTGCTGCGCGCTTTTGCGCAGTCTCGACACATTGGGGCTCTCTGACTACTGTAGCGGAGATGTCCCCACCGGAATGCTTTCCCTGCGCGTGTGCTGTATCGTCCAACTGCGGAGGCCATCGCGGGTGTGAGCAACAATTTCATTGTTGCCGTTTCCGGTAAGATCTCTGATAATAATGTGACGCATACCGCTGGTTGGCAGATCATAAAGTCTGTCGCCGCTGAGTATATCCCAGGCATAAAGACGTCCGAAATCGGCAAGAGCCACGATATCGTTTCTCTGGTTCCTGTCAATATCTGCGATGATGGGAGAGAAAGAATCAGAAGATGGCTGGCCCATGGTTCGGGTAAACCGAAGCTGACCGTTGCTGTTGTAAAGAAATACAGATCCGTTGCTCGACTGTGCCAGAATCATCTGCTCCCTAAAAAAGCCTTCCTCATCTCTCATCAGAACACTATGAGACGATGGCGTTGAATTCAGGCTGCTGTTCGAGAGTTGAATCGACTGCACGTAAATGGAATCGCTGGCATGCGTTGACGACAATGTGTCACTGAACAGAGATGAAAGGCCAACGCTGTAGAGGCTGCCGTCCAGCCCGGACCCCAGCAGGTGATCGCGATGACTTGCCGGCGCCCCGGTCATCTGGGCCGGCAAAAATACGGGAAACCCTTGCCTGTCACTTCCATTTATATCCCATGCATGTAATGTATTTTCAGCGAAAGCAAAAATGGATCGCCTGCCCATCAATTCTGTTATCAAAGGCTTTTTATCAATCACGGCATTGGTACTTCTCGGCCAGCCGTTCAACGCCTGCCCCCTCGCATTGAGAATATGAATTCTTCGATCGCTGGTAGCCACTACGATCTCAGCTACGCCATTCCGGGTAATATCTAACACTGTAAGAGGGGTGCTTATATTGTCGCTAAGCTCGAACGGAAAATTGGGCAGCAGTGAGCCACTTTCGTTCCAGGCATAAATTCGGTTTCCGGCAGCCTGCATGATTACATTCTGATTGTTGCCATACCAGTCGTATACCACAGGAGAACCGATCGGCTGATCACTGCCTGTTGAGAGCTGCAGTACCGTTGTGCCATCCGTTGCAAGAGCAAAAATGTCGCCCCTTATCGTAGAAAAAATAATTTCATCCCGAACGCTTCCGCTAATGTCAGCAAGTACCGGAGGACCGGTGACTTCTGAACCACCCAGCGGGAATATCCAATTCTCCCGGAAGGGCCTGTCTACTGTTTCACGCTCAAACGATGTAAAAGAAACGTCAAGTGAGTTGCTATCGAGGTTTTTACGTGTTGTGATGACGAACTGATCAAGACCTGCAATCAGCGTGTTGAAGTAATTTTGAGGATAGAGCCATGGCTGAATGTAGGTTCCAAACCTGCCGGCGTCCATGTAAAAGATGGAGCTGATACCGGACGGAAGTGAACTTTTGATCTCCATATAATCATCATCATAGTAAATTACACGTCGCCTCTGGGCATCGCTGCCAACACTTTCGACGAGTCCGTTGCGTATGGCCAGCGCAACTACATCCCTGTAAACGGTGATGTAAAAGTCGGTCATCGGGTTCAATTCTGAGCCAAAAAGTTTTGCGAGCCAGCTGCTATTGATGGAATACGTATTTCCATTGCGAATGGCGAGATTTTCATCCTGCAGTCTGTTTAACTGAGTTCGTATTTCAGAGGCATCATTTATTTTTCTGAGATAGAGGTACTCGCTGGCGCTGGCAGCACCCGACTCTGCAAACGTGGCAATGGCAAACTCACTTTCAAGGCTTGCTGCAATCCTTTGCCATATCTCCGGATTATCGTTGATAAATCGGTCGGTCTCATTTCGGATTTCAAGCCCGTCGATGGGCACTCTCCTGGGTTCGAGCCGAAAAATACCGAAGCCGGCCGTATTTACGGAAATGAAACGGTCGAGTGTAAAACTTCCGGGATCGGAGCTAATGCTCCTTACGAGGGGCGTTTTACCGCTGTCAAGCGCCATCGAGCCCTTCATTTGCCAAATCCAGTCCGCTTCCCCGTCGCTATCGAAGGATAGCACAAAAGGTTGCGCGCCCTGAAACAGGTTCGACAGGTACGGGCGATATGAAACTTGCGCAACCTGCTGAATCCATTTTTCAAGACTTGGAGTATTTAGCAATATGGAACCCGGTGCGATGGAGCCTGGATCGAGAGTAATGGCTGGAATCGATCCGCCAATAGTTCGGAGTATATTTTCTACCCCGAGGCTTGATTCAGAAAAAATCATCCAGCTGCCAACTTCGATCACAAAAATCTCCCGATCACCGATAAATAATTTCTCTATGGTTTGGCGATCAAACGTGTAATTATTCTGCTCAAATCTTCTCTGATAGCTGTTTTTTAGTGCAGAAAGGAGACCATCAACTCTTTTCGTGACCCATATGGGCTGCCAGTCGTTTGCCGTATCCGGATACAGCAGCATCGCCTGAACAGACAGCAAGTTATTGTCGGAATACTCTTCCAGATTACTTACCAACTGGATAGCTGATGGTGAGATGTCGTCAAACATCGGCATATATTCAGCATTCATCATATCGGCCAGGCCGATGCCCTCCTGGGGTATGATCACAAATGGTGTATCATGAGGTATCATCTCAGACCAGTGCGAAGGGGATGGACCTCCGCAGCCGGCCAATAAGATAAAGCAGAAGGAAACTGTAATGATTTTACGCTTAAGACGGTGTCTGAATACCACTGCGACGGGAATAATATGTTTGTTCAGGATTGGTTATTACCATAGCTTAATAACGGGCAGGAGAAAATGTTCCGACCTGCCTGCAACCTGTTAAGGTAAAAACTTTTTCTGTAATGAGCTTTTTAAATCCGCTGTTTTTGATTGCACTTATAACGGTTGCCGTGCCGCTGCTGATATACCTTTTAAACCTGCGTAAACCAAAAAAAGTCAGATTTTCGACGCTGGCATTTTTCGATTCGCTAAAAACAACGGCACTAAAGCGAATCAGGATCAAAAAATGGATGCTTCTCACCCTGCGAATGCTTGCCGTTGCAGCACTTGCGATAGCATTATCAAGGCCATTTCTGCCTTCCGGCCTGGGTGTAGGAAATGAAAGTGAACCGCGGGTTACAGCCATTTTGATTGATAACAGTCCGGCTATGGTACAGGTTGACCGCAACGGGCCTTACTTTGAACAGGCTATTGCGATAGCACGCGATATAATCAACTCCGCTGATGCTGAAGATCGTTTCTTGCTGGATGTTACCCATGGCGAGTCTCTCAATACTCCATTCCTGACCCAGGGTGGTGCCACAGCAAGGCTTAGAGGCGTTGAGCCGCTCAATAAGGGAAGTTACTTCGGAGATCGTTTAACAAGACTTCGCGACAGGCTGGAAGAGGCGAGGGAACCCAATAAAGTACTTTATCTGATAACGGATGTGCGCGCACCAAGGGTGGATGATTTTACAAATCGCTTCTCACCACAAGAAAGCGAAGTTGCACTCCATGTGATGAAAGTAGGTGAAGGCCGTGCAGCCAACACGGCATTTGGTGAAGTTATTATTGCGGATGAGTTGCCCGAAGACGAAATATTTACCATCGATGCAGAAGTCGTGAACCACGGTGTTTCAACAGCCCGGAACCAGTTTCTAAGCATTTTTCGGGATGGAGAGCTTTTGCTGCAGCACCCATTCGAGCTGGAACCCGGTACGTCTGAGAACATTCGATTCGAGCTAGGTTCAGACAATCAATCGAACAGGTTTATCAACGCCGAACTGGTAATTGAAGGTGATGAACTCACGTTCGACAACCGGCGTTACATCACCATTCAGCTCCCCGAAACGCGCAGGCTGCTGGTAATTGAGGAGACAGTTAGTGGACGAATTTTTAATTCGTACCTCCGGCCGATACTTGATATTGCCGGTACTGAGAGCGGGCGGTTCGATATTGACTACGTAAATCTGGATGACATGCAGCCAACAACAGTCTTTGATTATGATGCCGTTATTATCGATGGTGTAAGAAATATTCCTGACTACCTTATACAAGCGCTCACAGATCACGTGCAGGCGGGGGCCGGCCTTCTGTTTCTGCCCGCTGCTGAGGGAAATATGGGGAGCTACAACAGGCTGTTGGGGTTAAGTGATGCCGGGCGTTTTGCTAACGTAAATGGCAGCTATGGCTCGTTCAGGCCCATAGATCGAATGGCATCGCCTGAAGAAGGCCATCCTGTACTTGAGAATATATTCGAAAAGGATGAGGATGATGAAATCCGTTTAAACGTGCCCGAGATATTTTATCTTTACGAAATAGAAGCGGTGCCCGGCAGTTTTTCTTTCCCCATTCTGAGCACTTCAACAGGAAGCCCGCTGCTGCAGGAGGTGAGGGTGGGTAACGGCCGACTGATATATTCTGCGATCGGCAGTGATCCGGGCTGGTCGAACTTTCCAATCAAACCTTTCTTCGCGCCTTTGTTTTTCCGGACAATCGAATATCTTGGCAGAGGCAGCGGAGCGGAGCTGAACGATCATCGCCTGGGCATTCCTTTCAGAACCATTCTCGAAAGAGGTCAGGAACAGGTCGATATTTTCAAAGAAGATGAGACCATTGTGCCTGACGTGCGTCAGACGTTCAGGGGTACCGAGATAAGCTACCCCGGGCAGGAATGGACGCCGGGCTTTTTAAGGCTCAGCACCGGTGAACACGACGTGTACTATTCGGTAAATCAGCATGCAATGGAATCGCAGCTAAATTCGTTAGATGAAAGAGAAACGCAGGAGCTGTTTGCCGACTATTTCGTTAGTGTAACGGTTACGGCATCAGGCAGCGATAGAGAATACTTGCTGGCCCGGCTGCAGACTGAGTCATTTGGCCGTGAAATTTGGTTTTGGTTTATCATTGCAGCAATTATATTATTAACGATGGAATCACTTACGTCCAGGCTATATAAAGCAGAAATTATTTAATGAGCCTATCAACTGATATATATTCAATATTTGTTCTAATACTGGCACTTTTTACGTTGGCTGCAACTTTTTTGGCGGCGTACACATTTGCAAATACCATTCGTCTCAGAAATGTGAGGCTGAGCTGGCGATCGGGCAAATTATTTGGATATCCGCTTTTCTCATCTTTGTTTTTACTCTTCAGCATGGTAGTGGCGGGTTTTGTGGTGTACCATCAAATGAGTGAATATTACACCATTGCCGGGTGCTACATGTGGATGGGAGCCGGCTGGTTTGTTTCAAGCTATTTCTCTTCAAAGGCATATATCACGGATCACGGCATTGTGAAAAATATCAATGATCCATCCCAGACGATTGCCTGGCATCAGGTAGACGATTATGTTGAAAAACCTGCTGAAAAGGGGCTGGATTTCGTGTTTATTTACAGAGAAAAAAATCCAGATGAAAGAAGGAAAACACGGTTTATAAGGCTGGAATTATTTGTACCAGACAGGAAAAGCCCAAAATTTGAAAAGCTGATTTCCCTGAAAATTGGGAAAACCATGTCGTCGGTGTCAGACACCTCTTTCGATATCAAAGCATTCGATTAAACTAATTTTAGGTTAAACAAAAAGATTTGTTAGAAGATGTAAGAAAACCCTCACTAACCAAAGAGAGGGCAGTTTTAGTCGGGATTTATGGTTCCGACAATCCCCGTTGGCTGGCAGAAGAACACCTTTCCGAACTTGAATTGCTTGCCGACACAGCCGGAGCAAGTACCGTTAAGAAAATTCTCCAAAACAGGCCCCATCCCGATCCCACCACGTATATCGGAAAGGGCAAGCTCAGTCAGCTCAAAACGGTTGTAAGTGAGAACAATGCAGATATCCTGATCTTTGATGACGACCTGACGGCAACTCAGATCCGGAATATTGAGAAAACAGCAGGCGTTAAAGTGCTCGATCGAAGCGGGCTTATTCTCGACATTTTTGCATCCCGTGCACAAACTTCGGCTGCCAAAACCCAGGTTGAACTGGCACAACTGCAGTATTTGCTGCCAAGGCTCACCCGCTTCTGGACTCACCTTTCACGGCAAAAGGGTGGAATTGGAACCAAGGGCCCGGGTGAAACCCAGATAGAGACCGATCGCCGTTTGATAGGTAAGCGAATTTCAGTACTCAAGGATAAGCTCGAAAAACTCGATCGCCAGCGAACTACTCAGAGAAAGGGAAGAGAAGAAAGCACGCGTGTAGCTCTTGTCGGCTATACAAATGCCGGAAAGTCAACCCTGATGAATACTTTGACCGACACAAACGTGCTGGCCGAAGACAGGCTCTTTGCTACACTTGATTCAACAGTTCGAAGACTCGAATTGGAAAATCACGAGTTGCTGCTTTCAGATACAGTTGGTTTCATCCGAAAACTGCCACACAACCTAATAGAAAGTTTTAAGAGTACGCTCGACGAGGTGCGGGAGGCGGATATACTGCTGCATGTGGTTGATGCTTCCAGCCGTTTAATTGAAGATTATATTCATGTGGTTGAAGCTACACTTACGGATCTTGGTGCCGATAAGAAGAAAAACCTGCTTGTGTTTAATAAAATTGACCTTCTGGAACCGGAAACGCTCGTCGGGCTTAAGAAAGATTATCCCGATGCTATTTTTGTTTCCGCACAGAGAGGCATTGGCCTGGCAAGTTTATTGGAACATTTGGAAACTTTAATTGAGCAGGACTATGTTGCGTTTGCATACAATGTTCCAATGTCGCATTATAAAGCCGTTGCATTTTTACACGAAGTAGCAGTTGTTGACAAAGAACATTTTGAAGGAAATCACGTAACAATAGAAGGAACGACATCCAAAGCCGACCGTGATAAATTTGAAAGTATGTTGGCTGATATTGAAACAGTGAATAACCATAGCCGTGTTAGCTGAACAACTACTAAATACAGACTTTACTCCCTTGCATTCCGGAAGCACGATTTCGGCTGCCCTGGCCAAGATGGATGCATGGCACTCTTCCAGCATACCGGTAGTAGAACCGGCTACACGAAAGCTAATAGGGCATGTTCTATTCGATGATATTGCTCTTGCAGAAGATGAATCCCTTCCAATTTCTTCCGTTGAGTTACGCAGTCCTGTCTGTGCGTTTACAAATCAGCACGTATTCGAAGTTGCAAGGATTATGCTTCAGCACGAAGTAAGGCTGCTTGCCGTAGTCGACAGAAGTGAAACCTATATCGGAATTATTGAAAAGCGCAGTGTATTAGAGTCTCTTTCTGAGATGCTCAATATTACAAGTGCCGGCTCCGTTATCACCGTGGAAATGCAACGCGCAGATTTTACACTTTCCGAGCTGGTTCATCTGATAGAGACTGAAGGTGCGAAAATTCTAGGGCTTACAGTTGAGCAGGCGAAAGCAAATGAATCCATCCTGCAGGTCTCTATAAAATTGAGTCATGTCGACACATCGGCGGTTACGTCATCTCTCCAAAGGCACGGTTACCTAACGGTTACCGAAAACAGGCACGATCTTATCCAAACAGATCTGTCGGTTAGAGCCGATGAGCTGATCAGGTATCTGGATGTGTAAATGATTATCAATTCAGTCTCATTCAGCGGGAACAATTTCTGCGTAGTTGGTATATTCCAACAATTGAATAAATAAACGCTTTACGTACCCTATTGCATGAGTCGAAATGCTCTGTTCTCCAGGTTCCTTCTGTTTTTTCTGTTTTTGCCTTTCTTTGCAATGGCTCAGGAGTCCTATCAAAGTGACTTTCAAACCGGTTTAAACCTATTTGAGAGAGGTTTATTTGCTGAAGCCGCCGTTCATTTTCGCGCGGCATCGGAATCCGATGTTGACGTGGCGTCGCAGGAAACGGCTCATTTCTTCCACGCGCGATCGATGGCCAGAATTGATTCATCAGGCACAGACATTTACGTTGACAGGTTTATTCAGAAATATCCGCGCAGCACCAGTGCGGTGATACTCTTGCGTGAGGTTGCCGAACAGCATAAGCAGCGCGAAGAATTAACCGATGCCATCAGGCGTCTCGACCAGGCCCTGAACTACCCACAATCAAATTCAGACAGGGCGCGTCTTTTCTACATACTTGGGGAAACCGCAGCATCAAATGATCAGCTTGACCTCGCCCGGAAATATTTTTTAACCCTCTCTGGTGAACACAGGCGAAGTGAGTGGTCTCCCAAAGCTTTGTATGCCCGTGGAAGGCTCTATCTCGAAGAAGAGCGATTCAATGAGTCGGCCGAGGCCTTCGAGCTTTTGAGGCAGAGGCACCCGATGGATGCGATGACCCGCAGAATCGGTACCGCACTTGGGGAGTCATATTATCAGCAGGGCAGATACGAGGAGGCCATCCGGGCGTTCGAAGATGCCCTTCCGAACCTTGACCACGACAATCGTCAAAAGGCGGTGTACCTTATGGCGGAGAGCTACAACATGCTCAACCGGTTCGAAGAAGCTACACGCTACTACAGGTTCTTTATAAATCGAGCCAGAGATGGAGATGATACACGTATAGCTCATTACGGGCTAGGATGGGTGTATCACAAACAAGATATTTTTCACTGGGCGGCCCGGGCTTTCGGTGAAGCCGCAACCGGCGACGATGATATAGCACGAAGGGCACTATACTACAAAGCGGTGAATGAAAAATTGGCCAGCCGCTACGATCTGGCTATCGAATCTTTCAGGGAATTTGGAGACAGATTTCAGGAAGGTACATTTGTGGAACAAGCCTATTTCGAATGGGCAGTAACGGCGTTCGAAGTTGGGTTTTTCGATGAAGCTATTGAAGCACTCAGGCCGCTGGCACAACGTTCAGATGAGCTCGAAAATCCCGGTGAAGTGCTTACTTTTCTGGGGGAAGTGTACTTTGCCAACCAAGAATACGGCCGCGCAATCGATGCCTTCGAGCTGGCCGGCCAATCTGTTGATCTTGACCCTGCAATTCAGCGCCAGGCCAGATTTCAGAGGGCATGGGTGCAATACAGTAATCAGGCTTATAGTTCGGCTCAGCCGGATTTTGAGCAGTTGCACCGGGAGGCACCCGATACGGAACTTGGAAGTGAATCTCTGTTCTGGAGTGCGGATGCTCATTATCAAATGAGAAATTATGGCCCAGCCGCCGAGCGTTATAGGATGTTCATTGAGCAGTATCCGGATCATGAACTTATAGGTGCAGCCAAATATGCACTGGGATGGTCTTATTTTATGATGGGTGATTTCGAGAACGTGACCGGACCACTGATCGACTTTCTCGAGAATTATGAAGCTCCGCCAATTGCACTTTTCCCGTACGATACCGATACGCAGCTCCGCATTGGGGATGCCTTTTTTGCACAGGGTAAATATCGTGAGGCACTGGAATTTTATAACAAAGCCATTGGCGCGGAGCCGGGAGGCGACTACGCGATGTACCAGGTTGCCAACAGTCATTACAGATTGAATCGTAATTTTGAAGCTGTATCACAGTTCAGAAGACTGTTGCGAATTTATCCATTCTCATCGCTGCGTGAACAGGCACAATACAATATTGCCTACATTTACCTGAATACGGCCAACTACGATCAGGCCATTGAAGAATTTCAAACCGTCATCAGGAGGTTTCCCGGTACTGAATGGGCGGCACGGGCGCAATACAACATAGGTGATTCATATTACAATGCAGGCAACTTTGAAGAGGCAATCGAAGCCTATAGCAGAGTTCTTGAAAACTACCCGAGGAGCAACTACATCATCGAGGCTATTAACGGGATTCAGTTTGCCCAGCTTTCGATAGGCGATGAAGATACATCAACCGATATACTTGAAGATTTTCTTGCGGATAACCCAACATCGACAACCGCCGACAGGCTGCGATTCAGGCAGGCAGAAAATATATTTCAGACAGGTGATTATGAAGGTGCGGTTCGCGAATTCAGACAATATCTGAGAATTACCAACAATCGCAATTTGATGCCTGAAGCCTACTTCAACCTTGCAGATGCGCACCAGCGTCAGGGTAACCTTGACGATGCGATTGAGGCATACAAAACGATAGTAACCGATTTTCCGGCATCGCAGCGAGCAGCTTCATCTCTTGCTGAATTGGGCCGTATCCATTATACCTTAGGTAACTATGGAGAATCGAAGCGCAGATTCGAACAGCTTGCCGAGAGTGACGCCCGTTTCAGGCAGGAAGCATTACTGGGAATCGGTAACGCTAATCTTGCCATGGGCAACATCGGGGAAGCCCGGCAGAACTTTGAACGGGTGCTTTCGCTGAACGCTAACAATGACGCTGCGCGAATTGGTCTGGGTAAAGTGCTTTTAGAGGACGGCAGGGTTGGCGAAGCAAGAAGATTTTTTACGATGGTTGCAGAAAATAACAGTACCGAGATTGGAGCGGAAGCCCAGTACATGATCGGCCAGACATTCCTCGAAGACGGAGACCGCGAGGCAGCCCGAGAAGCGTTCTCGAGGGTGCGTACCTTGTTTCCTGCCTTTGACGAATGGGTTGCTGAGTCTCAATATAAAACGGCCGAGATCTACATCAGGGAAGGCCGGAGGGGAGACGCCATATCACTGTTAAATTCAATAATCGAGACGTACCCGGGAACTGAAGGTGCGAAAAAAGCAGAAAGGCTTTTGACCAGGAACTAACAGATGATCCAAAAAATTGATCCGGTTAAGAAGCTAACCGGCACCATTTCACTTCCGCCTGACAAATCGATTTCTCACCGGGCCGCTATGTTTGCGGCCCTTTCTTCCGGGAAAAGTATAATTCGTAATTTTTCTCAAGCAGCCGATCCACAAAGTACACTCGCTTGTCTTGTTCAGCTGGGTGTTGATCTTGAGCAAAAAGACTCGGTCGTTGAAATTCATGGAGTTGATAGGGATGGTTTCCGGATACCGGAAAATCCACTCGATTGTGGAAACTCAGGAACCACCATGAGGCTTCTGGGAGGCATAGTGGCTGGCTCGGGTGTTGAATGCACACTGGTTGGTGATGAGTCTCTGTCGGCACGAACCATGAAGAGAATTATTGAGCCGCTTACCCGGATGGGATGCTCCATAGATGGTCGCGATGGTGCTTATGCGCCTCTCAGCATTGGCATCCATTCCGGCATTAAGGGGATACGGTACCCGCTCCCCATTGCCAGTGCACAGTTGAAATCAGCGGTGCTGCTGGCCGGCCTTTTTGGCGAGGAACCCACCGAAGTGATTGAAGCTGTTCCGAGCAGAGATCATACCGAAAGGCTGCTTGGGCTTCAGTCGGAACCTTATGGCAGCGGTAAAATTATCAGGAGTAGCAGAAGTGACTTGATTCCTGCTCAGAACTATCGCGTGCCGGGCGATTTTTCGGCGGCTGCTTTTTGGATGGTTGCCGGAAGCATAGTAGATAATTCTGGAATAGTTCTGCCCAACACGGGGATGAATCCATCCCGCACAGCTGCCTATTACATTTTGGGCGAAATGGGCGCCGATATAAACGTCGAAAACCACTCGACGGAGGGCAGTGAACCTGTGGCAGACATCACCATAAGGCCGGGCAGCCTCAAACCAATTCAGCTCGATCCTAAACTGATACCAAACTGTATCGATGAATTGCCAGTGATTATGGTGGCTATGTGTTTCGCTGATGGCACATCAATAATTTCGGGTGCAGAAGAGCTGCGGCACAAGGAAACAGATCGTTTAGCTGCCATGCACGAGATTTTGGCATCATCAGGTGCAGAAATCGAGCTCAATGAAGACGGCATTATTATTCATGGATCCCCTTCGTTTGTGCCCCGTCCGTCTCAGTATGCTTCTTACCACGACCACCGTATGGCAATGGCTGCTGCGGTGCTGGCAAGCAGATCCTCCGGTATATCAGAGATACTGGATGCCGAATGCACCGCCATATCCTACCCCGAATTTTGGCTGCACTTCCAAAAACTTGCCGGTTAGCGTTTGACAAAGTGTCAAGTGCAATCGATTGCTATCCTAACCATGTCAATACGTCAGTTATGCATGTTTAATCGTGCAGTTGGCACTGAGGTTGCACTTATGGTACAAACACATGCTGTCTGATACAGACGCACAGCAAAAGAAAATGAATATGAGCAATTTTACAATCGATTTGGAAAAGCAGCTTTCGAAGCTGGGTCGCGATATTCAACAGTTTGTTGAAAAAGCCATACCCGCGCAGGAAGCCGTTGGAGACTTCAATCCCCACGCTGACGTGGTGGAGGGTGATAATAATTACACAGTTTTTGTGGATTTGCCCGGCATGTCGAAAAAAGAAGTGAAGCTGACCCTTAAAAACCGGGTCCTCACGATCAGCGGAGAAAGAGAATTGTTTCTTCAGGACGATGAAGAACTCCTCAGAAGTGAGCGCAAGCAAGGGGCTTTCTCAAAAGTGTTTGCAATTCCGGAGTCTGCTGATGAATCATCTGTGAAAGCTTCCTTCAGCAATGGAGTACTTAAAGTAACGCTTTTAAAAACAGGACATGAGGATGATAGCGAGGCTACCTCTATTCCAATCCAGTAACCATTTTTAAATAATAAAAGAAAACAGGAATACAATATTATGGGTAAGATTATAGGAATCGACTTAGGAACAACCAACTCGTGCGTATCAGTAATGGAAGGCAATGAGCCGGTTGTAATTCAAAATTCAGAAGGCGGACGCACTACTCCTTCCGTGGTTGCTTTCTCGAAAGACGGTGAAAGACTTGTTGGGGCTCCTGCGAAAAGGCAGGCTATTACCAACCCCGAGAAAACGGTTTCTTCAATAAAACGCTTCATGGGACGCATGTTTAATGAAGTGAAAGAAGAGATTGGGCAGGTATCGTACAAGGTTGTGAAATCGGATGACGACGGCACCGCCCGAGTGCAGATTGAAGACAGGAAGTATGCACCGCAGGAAATCTCAGCTATGGTGCTTCAAAAAATGAAGCAGACTGCTGAGGAGTATCTGGGCGAAAAGGTGACTGAGGCAGTGATTACAGTGCCGGCTTACTTTAACGATGCACAGAGAAAAGCTACTCAGGAAGCCGGGAAAATTGCCGGCCTTGACGTGAAAAGGATCATCAATGAGCCTACTGCCGCATCACTGGCGTATGGCCTTGACAAGAAAGACACCGATCAAACAATTATTGTTTACGACCTCGGTGGCGGTACGTTCGACGTGTCTGTACTCGATCTTGGCGACGGCGTATTCGAAGTAAAATCAACCAGCGGTGATACTCACCTTGGCGGTGACGATTTTGATCAAAGAATCATCAACTTCCTCGCCGATGAGTTCAAGAAACATGAAGGAATTGATCTGAGAAAAGACCCGATGGCGATGCAGCGCCTCAAGGATGCTGCCGAAAAAGCGAAGATTGAGCTGTCGAGCTCTCAGAAAACAAATGTGAATCTTCCGTTTATCACAGCGACTGACTCGGGACCGAAGCACCTGAACATTGATCTGACCCGGGCCAAATTCGAACAGCTGGTGGATGATCTTGTGAAGAGGACCATTAAGCCGTGCGAAAAAGCAATCAAGGACGCCGGGATCAGTAAGTCGGAAATTGATCAGGTTATTCTGGTAGGTGGTTCAACACGAATACCGAAGATTCAGGAGGTAGTGAAAGAGTTCTTTGGAAAAGATCCCAGCAAAGGTGTAAACCCTGATGAAGTGGTAGCTGTGGGCGCAGCCATACAAGGCGGTGTTATGACCGGTGATGTTGACGACGTAGTGCTGCTCGACGTTACCCCCCTTACACTGGGTATTGAAACCCTTGGCGGCGTAATGACCAAGCTGATTGAATCGAACACCACGATACCAACCAGTAAGAAAGAAACATTTTCGACCGCCGCCGACAGCCAAACCAGTGTTGAAATCCACATCCTGCAGGGTGAAAGGGCCAAGGCTCAGGATAACCGCACGCTGGGACGCTTTCACCTTGACGGAATTCCGCCGGCACCTCGCGGTGTGCCTCAAATCGAGGTTACATTCGATATTGATGCGAACGGTGTTCTCAACGTAAGCGCGAAGGATAAAGGTACCGGAAAAGAGCAAAGCATCCGGATTGAATCATCTTCGGGCCTTACAGATGAAGAAATCAACAAGATGAAAATGGCTGCTGAAGAGCATGCCGAAGAGGATAAGAAGGTACGGGAGAAAATAGAAGTGCTTAACAAAGCAGATTCCCTGATTTTCTCAACCAGAAAGCAGCTCGACGAGCACAAAGAAAAGATTTCGGAGGGTAACCGTACCAAGATCGAAGAGGCTGTGAGTAAGCTCGAAGAACTTCACAAAAATGAAAATGTGGATGAGATTGAAGCAGCTATCGATGAACTGAATCAGGTTTGGGCGGCTGCGTCACAAGAAATCTACCAGGCTGCGGATGCCGCCGGCGCTGAAGGTGCTGCGCAAGACGGTGCTGAAGATACTGAGGCGCAGGAAGGCGGTGACGATGCTGTAGATGCCGACTTCGAAGTTGTAGATGAAGATGATGACGACAAGAAGTAACGTCAGTATCTAAGCTAACTAAACTTTGGTAAAAGGCCTCTTCCGATAAACGGATGAGGCCTTTTTTCTTTTCTTGAACTTCAGAAAATACCTGCAGAAACCACATGAGCATGCGGTGCTTTCAGGGCCAGGATGTGATAAGTTGGTACAAGAACAACACACACTCCCATGTGGTAAAGATTGATTGAGAACTGAGAACACACACAGATTGATAAGATAGAGACATTAGCCTCCGGACGTGAAAATCCGGGGGCTTTTTTTATGTCCTGGAATCAGTTTTAGAACCACATGAGCATGCGGTGCTTTCAGGGTCGGGATGTGGTAAGTTGGTACAAGAACAACACACACTCCCATGTGGTAAAGATTGATTGAGAACTGAGAGAATACACAGATTGGTTTGACAGATAGAGAGATTGCCCGCCGGCCTGAAAACCGGCGGGCTTTTTTTATGCCCTAGAATCAGTTTTTAAAACCACATGAGCATGCGGTGCTTTCAGGGCTAGGATGTGGTAAGTTGGTACAAGAACACAACACACTCCCATGTGATAAAGATTGATTGAGAACTGAGAGCATACACAGATTGGTTTGACAGATAGAGAGATTGCCCGCCGGCCTGAAAACCGACGGGCTTTTTTTATGCCCTAGAATCAGTTTTTAAAACCACATGAGCATGCGGTGTTTTCAGGGCCGGGATGTGGTAAGTTGGTGTAAGAACACAACACACTCCCATGTGATAAAGATTGATTGAGAACTGAGAGCACACACAGATTGGTTTAACAGATAGAGAGATTGCCCGCCGGCCTGAAAGCCGGCGGGCTTTTTTTTGCCGTAACCTGGAATGGTCTTCGTAATTCGAAATTCGGTCAGGGTAAAGGTTTCTCCGAGAAAGCTCTCATTATTTCAGCTGAGTGCTTTCCGGGCAAAAGCGGGTGATAATGCTATGGAGATGTCTTTGGCAAAAGGTGTGTTTGCAAGAGCCGGAGTTTCGATCATTCATATGTATAATTTTTTTGGGGATATGAACTTCACTCAATAGATATGAACCTGATCAGTGAAGAAGCTTTTTGCACATACAGCAAGAACCACATGGTTATGCGGTGAACGGGATCTGCATTTACCATAGCTTATACCCAGAGAGACACACGTGAGCGTACATCCCAACGCTCAAAGATTTAGAACTGAGAAAACACATATTGATTAGAAAGAGACTTAGCCCGTGGGTGTGAAAACCTGCGGGCTTTTTTTTACCCTGTTGCACCGGAAGGCATCAAATCAGCTGCATAGTGGCCCATGTATGTCAATTTCGCAAAAATTAAGCGAATGGCATTGCATTTGCTCCTTATATTCGTTGAAGAGGTATCACAATGGAATACAAAGACTATTACAACATATTAGGTGTTTCCCGAGACGCTTCCCAGGAAGAGATCAAGAAGAAGTACCGGAAAATGGCGGCTAAATTTCATCCCGATAAAAATCCGGGAAACAAGAGGGCTGAAGCCAAATTCAAGGAGGTCGGAGAAGCCTACGAAGTACTCAAGGATCCTAAAAAGCGAAAACTGTATGACAAGGTAGGCAGTGATTGGAAACGGTATCAGCAGGCCGGTGCCAATCCCGATGATTTTAACTGGTCGCAATATGCCGGCTCCCAGGGCGGGGGGCAGCGTGTTAACATTAACTTCGACGATATTTTTGGTGACAGCGGTCAGCCAGGTGGAAGTGGCAGCCCATTTTCCAGTTTTTTTGAGACCATTTTTGGCGGAGGCCAATATGGCAACGGTGGCCAGCGAACCCGCAGCCGTTCGACGGCACCGCGCAAAGCGCCCGATTCGGAAGCGCGCCTCAGAGTTGATCTTGCCGACCTGTTCAACGGTGTGGAGAAATACCTGCGCATCAACGGCGACAAGGTGAAGGTGAAGATTCCAGCCGGAATGGAAGACGGAAAGAGGCTAAAGCTGAAGGGCAGGGGACGCACCCCGACAGGCATCCCGAAAGGAGATCTCTACCTGAAAATTGACGTTGAAGTACCCGAAGGATATGATCTGAAAGGTAAGGATGTGTACCAGACGGTACCCGTTCCGCTTTATAAGGCGCTGCTTGGCGGAGAGATTACCGTGCAAACCCTCGATGGTAAGGTGAAGCTGAACCTGCCTCCGGAAACCCCGTCGGGTAAGATGTTCAGGCTTCCAAAACGCGGACTGCCAGAGGTGAACAATAAGAACAGCCGGGGCAACTACTTCATCCGCACCGAGATCGACATTCCGAAGAATCTCACCATGAAAGAGAAAGAACTCATAAAGCAGCTTGCCGCACTGAGAAAGGGACAGTAGTAAAACGCGACCGGTTTCAATATTTTACGGCGCCATAATGCCGCAGGGATTATATTTGATGCCACATCCATCCCACGGGGTATTTACATTGAATCAAACATTTACACTGTATGAAGCTATTGACGCTCTTTTTCGCATTCACATTACTTTCTGCCGATTACTCGGAAAACAAGGGCTCAAAATGGGGCCAGGTTGGCCATTACGTAACCGGTGAAATTGCCGAATACCACCTTACCGACCGCGCAAGGGAGCGGGTGAATGAGCTGCTTGGAAACAGAACCATGGCCCGGGCAACGGTTTGGATGGACGATATCCGCTCCGACAGCCGCTACGACCATACCCGCACCTGGCACTGGGTTACTATTCCCAACGGCATGACTTACGAGGAGACCGAGCAGGAAGAGACGGGTGACATTGTCTGGGCACTGGAAACCCTGATTGCCGACCTGAAGCATGGAGGGCTCGACGAAACCGAAGAGCGTGAAAAACTGAAGTTGGTGATGCACATGATCGGGGATATTCATCAGCCGCTTCACGTGGGTACCGGCGAAGACCGCGGCGGAAACGACGTGCGTGTTCAATGGATGGGAAGTAATTCGAACCTGCACCGGGTGTGGGACAGCGACATCATAAACTCGCTGCAGATGAGCTACACGGAGCTTGCACGTGAGCTGAACACCGCAACTCCCGAGCAAATTGCCGAGTGGCAGAGCGCCACGGTACGTGACTGGGCCTACGAATCAATGACCTACCGCGACCGTATCTATGACCTGCCGGAAAACATGCGTCTCGGCTTCCAGTACCGATATGACAACAAAGACATTGTTTTCAAACGCCTGCTCCAGGCCGGCATCCGCATGGCGGGTATTCTGAATGAGATTTACGATAGGTAATGGCGCTACGAGCGCTTAAAGCTTACCCGAAGGGTCGGGACTGCGAAAAACGCGCAGCAGGTTCAAGGGAAAATCTAGTTCTGAATTTGCCTACTGCCTACTCGCAACAAACAATCGGCAATTTTCGAGTTTTTCGCTCAAGGTTTAATATGGCGCGAATGTTGATGACTAAAGTGGGAAGTCTCGCACATTGGGTGGAACACGAAATCAAATCTCTTTTATATGACCATTTCTTTGCGCATGACGAGCCGCTGGATTAGCAAGAGAGCTGTCAATTTATCTGCCCAAATAGTGAAACCAAAGACTCGTTGTTTCGTAATTAATTTGTCAAAACTTTCATATACACAACGTGTAACGGAAGTCTGACGGTGAAAAGCTTGTAGAATCATCATCAAAAAATGACGAATAAAGCGATGGAAAGAAACATGAAACCAAAATGCATCTGGACCGGCCGGAGGGATGAACGGGCCGTTGAGGTGACATTATCGTCACCGGGCAGTTTAGCCTTGAGGGCCGAAACACCCGTTCATGTTTTACCTGAATATGAGCAGCAGCTCAGGGAGTTTAACAGCGACTTTGCCAGAAACGAGCAGCGGTTTCTCTATGGGATTTTTGGCACGATATTCATGATTGTCTTCCTGGTACTTGTTGGCCTGATACTTACCGCTCTCACCTCACTGCCGGATTCGATCCTGATTATTTCCGCTGGGCTCGCCATTATCCTGTTCGGCGGTATTATTTACCGGTATCCATACAGCACTCCACAAACCGTAAAATGGCTGGGAATCGAAAAAGCGGTTAAAGTCACTCGCTGGTGCGGAATCGGCACGATCACCTTCGGCGCGGCCCTCATAATCCATGGGTTGCTCTGAGAGTCCGAGCAGCTCGCACGTCCCTGCGAGATTGGTTGATTAGTGAATCGGTTATTGGTTATCGGTTTTAGGCACCTGAAAGTTTCTGTAGCCTGCTTTCAACTCGCTAACCGGTTTCCAGAACTAAATAACCGAGCAATTATGAAGTATCTGCACTTCATAATTATTCAGTTCAACATTCTGCGGTTCTGCGGTTCCTCGGGTTCTTCTAATAAAAATTCCTCCGCATCACCTTTCTCTCCCAAACAGCTCAATCCCTGCCTGCTCATACACATCGCCGGGCAGCCAGAAGGGAGCTTCGGCGCGGTCGGCAATTTTCTGTGCGGCCAGTACAAACGAGCGAATGTAGGCCGTAATATACTCATAGTTGAGTGTGTGTGGCTCATCGGTAACCTGATGGTAGTAGTAGTTAATTTCGTCATCGAACGCTGTAAGTCCCATGCTGTAGGTAGGTGCCGGAATACCGCGTCGTGCAAATTGGACATTATCTGAACGATCGAAAAGATTTTGCTCGGGAACCGGGTCGGCAATAGCCTCAAGTCCGAATGAGTCAGCCGCCAACATCATTTCGTCATCGGCTTCGGTCCGGCCGAGTCCAATCACGGTTACCTTGGTGGTGTCGTTATAGCCGGCTCCGTCGATGTTGAGGTTGTAGACGATTTGCTCAAGTGGAATCATCGGGTTTTCAGCGAAATACCCGCTGCCGAGAAGCCCCCGCTCTTCGCCCGTCCAGGCGGCAAAGATGACGGAGCGTTTTGGAGGATGTTTGGAAAAGTACTTAGCCGCCGCTAGTACTCCTGCTGTTCCAACAGCGTTGTCGCGCGCCCCGTTATAGATATATTCACTCGTAATGGGTTCAAGATGATTGCTAACCACGCCGATATGATCGTAATGTGCAGAAAGCAGAATATGTTCATGCTTCAGGTTATCATCGGTTCCCTCGATAAATCCAACTACGTTACGGCTGTAGAATTTTTCTGATTCAGGCCCAAGTACAGACAGAGACGCCATGGTACCGCTCACGGTATTGAAGTGAGGTTTCAGATTGTGTCGCACAGAATTCAGCCAAAGATGGGGAATATCGGTTTCTTCGCCGGTCTCATTATCCATAACCGCTATGCGCTCGCCGCCGAGGAAATTGACCAGAAATTGCCACGGAAACTGCGGATTTGTGAAAAGCTCAACGAGACCGGCGGCACCGGCTTCGGCGGCCCACTCAATTTTCTGTTGTGACGTAGAAAATAGCTGCTGTGGAGATGTCTGTCCCGGCAGCCCTGCCTCGGCAACAACAATTTTACCCTCCACATCAACCTCATTAAGCTCTGTACGCGATGCATATTCCAGGAAGATAATTTCAGCATCCAGTTCACCGCGAACGCTGTTCATGGCTACAAAATCTTGGTTCAGTATGAACACAGAATCGCCTGCAGCAAATGAGGCTTCTTCTGGCGAGAAGAAGCGCTGGAAAGGCACATTCTGAAAATAGCTATCGTGTCCCGGAACCATGCCGATGCCTTTGGTCTGAAACCACGTGGCGATGTACCGGGAAGCAATATCCAGTTCGTTGGAACCTGTATCACGTCCCAGGAATTCATCGGCAGCAAGAAAGTAGATGTTAAACTCAACCTGATTTTGTGGGATAATTTCCTTAATTCGCTCGGTATAATCGCTCTGCGCAACAACCAAGCTGCAGAGTTGAAGGCTGATAACGAGGAACAGCAGAAATGATGTAGTTCTTTTCATCGAAGTTAATGTGTGTGGTTTTGATCCGGGATCGTGAAAAACGGTTAAATAATCTTCGTCTAAGTATTTACTACGGTTTTTTCCCCCATATGTTTTTGGCAACGGGCAAAATTACGACTACAAACAGGATTATTGAAGCGATGAGGATAATACTTTGTTCTGGAACTTCAAAACCCGGCACCGCACCTAAAGCTCTGAACAGGTTCGTTACACCCATAAGCAGTGTTAAATAAACCACAACTCCCATGAGGATGTTATAGAGAGGCCCATTTCTGTGAGCGGCTGGAAGCACATCCTTGTGATTCATCATCAAAAATAGAAGTACGGATATCAGGGGCAAAATTACACCATTCAGAGCCTGGGCCAAAATAATAGCGGGTACCGGGCGTACCTGGAGGAAACCGAAAATGAGTCCAATACTCAGCACACCGGCCCAAACAGAGCGGAAGCGAATACCGGTTTCGATCCAGCGGTTGTCCGTTGGTTCCGAGCCGAGTATTGATCGTGCTGTGATAGCCGCTGCGAGGGCTGCCGTAAGCGTAGAGCTGAGTCCTGCACCGAACAGGCCAACACCGAGAAGCAACTGACCGCCGGCTCCGAGATGCACCGTCAATGTTTCCGCAAGTCCTTCAAATGAGAATTCATCGGCGATAACGGTTCCCGTCAGCAGTACAGTTGCCGAGATAAATCCACCCAGGAATATGGCCACAAAAAGTCCGGCTTTCATTTCGGCAGGAGTCTGGTTGTGTTTAAGTCCTGAGCCTAAGAATAGATTGTAGGGAACCACGGTAGTGCCGATGAGAGCAAGAACCAGAATTTCACTGCCCTGTGGGATGCCGGGTCTGAAGCCCGCCAGTATGGATGGAAACGAATGGGGAATAGAAAGTGCCGTGATCACAAAACAAAAGCCCATAACCGCGACCATAACCCCAAGTATGATCGCAATTTGGCGGATAGTACCTTTCCAAAGCAGTAAGCCTGACCCCACACCTATGGCTGCAACAACAAGTTCGGGTGAGATCTGATCCGATATCAGGCTAACCCCAGCTGCGGCTCCCAGGATATTACCGGCCTCGAATGCTGCACAGCCGGTTAGTATAGCAATAAGCGCCAGCCATAATACGAGTTGGCCTCCTTTTGATGATCCGTACTGCATGCGCATGGTTTCACCCAGGTTTCTGCCCGATACGGCAGTGATTCTGGCAGATGCTTCCTGAAGTACGTAGCAGGCAATCGTGGAAAAAAGGAGAGCCCACAAAAGACTGTATCCGAAGCCTGTACCGGCTGAAGCCGCGGTTGTAACCGTTCCTGGGCCGATGAAAGCGGCAGATATTACTGACCAGAAAAGGATATGTAAAAGACGTTGTTTCAGTTTGTATGTGAGGTCTGAAGTTTGATACGGCTCAATACGTTCGTTAGCACATTCAACGGTTTACTGAAAACATAAGAAAAACTATGTTCCCGGAAATAGCGTTGTTACATAAGCATGCAGGAACTGCGAATAAAGATCTCGGAACTTTGATTTAAAACCCGCAAATTAGCATAAGATGGGCAAGAAAGTAACATTGCTGGGTGTTGCACTCCTCATTTTTGGAGGGTGTACGTTATTTCGGACTGCCGCTCCTGAGGAAGTGGGCACATACGAGAGTTACGCCGGTTCGGAATTGGTTAGAGACAAACTGAAAGAGAGCTTTGATTCCGTTAAAAGAATACACAACAGCGTACTCTACAATACGTTCGTGCTTAAGCCAGCTGCACACGGCACCGTTGATGAATTACAAGGAGAAAGTCTTCATGAACTCGCCGAACACACTATTACAGATGATCACTCTACTGCAGGTACGGCGATTGTGCTGGGAAATCGTTACGGCCGAACTACCATGATAACGGCTTCCCACACGGTCACATTTCCCGACACAATCTGGCACTATCGCGAAAATGAGATCCCGGGACAGTTACCGATAGTGGAGGCGGTGTCTGTGAGATACTCCGCTCATCACTTTTTATTTGGGGAAGATGGCATCATACATTTTGAGCTTGCCGTGAATGATGCGCGCAGAGATCTGGCACTGCTTGTACATACGTGGAATGATGATAATACTCCTGACTTAAAACCGCTGGATGTAGCCCCGGGCAACCATGAACGTCTTGACTGGGGCGACCTTGTGTATGCACTTGGTTATCCACGCGGTGTGCAGATGATGACGCGTGGCATGGTTAGCCTAACCTCAATATCACCGAGACGCAGCTTTGTAGTCGACGCCTCATTCAATCGCGGCTTTAGCGGCGGTGCACTGTTTACAGTGAATGCCGATGGTTCGGGAATTGAATGGGTTGGCATTCTATCTGCCGCATACGGTGAAACAGAATATTTTTTGTCTCCGGGAAGAATATCCGACAGTGAGTATAATCCGGATATCGAATACGATGGGCCCGTCTATCTTCAGCGCGCAAACAGAATAAATTATGGTATAACCTACGCAGTGGGGATGGATGAAATCGGTGCCTTTTTTCGTGAGAACAGAAGTGAAATACGACGGGAGGGGCTTACCGTTCCCAGTATACCCTAGAGCTGATGAATGTCGCACTCGATGCAATTATTAGCTTCTTACAGAAATTTCTGGAAGTCATCTTATCAGTTTCTGAAGAGCTGTGGTTATGTTGAACACTCATGCCAGCCGATAATACAAACCTATTTCGTGGTAAGCGATCTTTCAAGAGTGAGCGGGATGGGATGCGATCATCCAAAAAATCCGGGTGGAATTCGAATTGAGGCGGCCATATTATAAAGGTTCTGATCAATAAACGGAAAACTCTCTTCATCCTGATGAAAAAACTATTTCTCGTAATCTTCTCTGCAGCAGCACTTTTCCTTATCGCGTACTGTTCGCCGGCTGATGAAACAGCCGGTAATGATCTGCTTATAGTAAATGCTTTGATTGCAGATGGTACCGGGAGTGAGCCTTACCCGGGCAGCATCCTGGTGAGAAACGGAGTGATTGTACGGGCAGGTGATTTCAGTACGGAAGATGTGGTGGCTCGCAAAATCGTTGATGCCGAAGGACGCATAGCTTCACCGGGTTTTATCGACACTCACTCACACGGAAACCTGCTCGATACTCCCCGGTTCAACAATTTCCTGGCTATGGGAGTTACCACAATCAGTCTGGGGCAGGATGGCCGCAGTCCCGGCAATGACGATGTTGAGGCATGGATGGATGAGGTAAGCGGGGCCGGTACGGGGGTTAATGTGGTACACTTTTTGGGGCACAATTCTCTGCGTCAGCTTGCAGGTGCACCCCGGGAGAGCGGACTGGATCAAAGCTTTATTGAGGACATGCAGCGAATGGTAAGCAGGGGAATGGAAGCAGGGTCTTTTGGGCTTACCACAGGGCTGGAGTATGACCATGGCACATTTGCCGATATGCCGGAGCTGGTTGCCCTTGCTGAAACTGTGGCTGAGGCCGGCGGCTTGGTGATGAGCCATATGCGCAGCGAGGATGACGACAGAATTGAGGAGTCGGTTCGTGAACTGATTGAACAGGGCAGGGGATCGGGAGCGGCGGTTCATGCTTCACATCTGAAAATTGTATTCGGCAATGATCCGGCCCAGGCAGAAGAAATACTTGCCATTATGGATGAAGCCAGGGAACAGGGGGTAGCCATCACCGCCGATGTGTATCCGTATACGGCAAGTTTTACAGGCATTTCCATCGTTTTTCCGGACTGGGCACTGCCACCCAACGATTTTGATGAGGTTGTAGAAACGCTTAGGGAAGAACTTGCAGAGTACCTTAGAAACAGGGTTAACCGCAGAAACGGCCCGGAAGCAACCCTGTTCGGCACCGAACCCTGGGCAGGCATGACACTGGCCGATGTTGCAGCTGAACTGGACAAGCCGTTTGAGGATGTACTGATCGATGATATCGGTCCGCGCGGTGCAAGCGCAGCCTATTTTGTGATGAATGAGGATGTAATGCAGCGTTTTCTTACCGACCCGCATGTGATGGTAAGCTCCGATGGCAGCCCCACGATGAGACACCCTCGCGGCTATGGAAGCTTTGCAAAAATTATCCGGGAGTATGTAATCGCGGAAGAGCTGTTCCCTCTCGAAGAAGCAATACGGAAAATGAGCGGATTACCGGCAGAAACGCTTGGCTTGTCAGATCCTGTCAGAGTTCAGATTCCAAGGGGACTGATCCGGGAAGATTTTGCCGCCGACATCCTGCTTTTTCATCCCGAAAATGTACGGGACGAAGCCACGTTTGAAGAGCCACATCTTCTTGCAAAGGGATTCGACTGGGTGTTTGTTAACGGCGTTGCGGTGATCGAAGAAGGCGAATTGAATGAGGAGGTTCCCGCCGGAGTAATCCGCCGGCTGAATTGAGATTTTGCCGGATTTACGGTAGCCGTTTTTCTCTACAACGAATAGCCGATCACGTTTGGACTTTTGCCGGTGATCATCCATTTTCATTCCGAACCTTAATTCCACACAACTGACCCCATGGTTACATTAACCCGGATTCTGATCCTGATTCCGACTGCGCTGATTTTTCTATTGTCTGGCTGCACTCAGCCCGACTACGACCTTCTCATCACCAATGCCAGTATTATTGACGGATCGGGTTCTCTAGCTGCCGACGGCCACATTCTGGTTCATGACGGGATGATTGTACGTGCCGGTGATTTTGATATCTCAGAAACACGAGCCGCCAGAACCATCGACGCCGCCGGGCGTACCGTTACACCCGGTTTTGTGGACGTGCATTCGCGCGGGGTTCCGCAGGAGACTCCCCGATTCGACAACTTTCTGTCGATGGGCGTGACCACCATCACCCTGGGCCTGATCGGGCGCAGTCCCGGCGAAGACCGTGTCGGGGAGTGGATGGGTGAGGTTGACGCTGTTGGAACAGGGCCAAATGTGGTGCACTTTACAGGCCACAGCACGCTCCGGAACCTGGTAGATGCACCCCGGCGATCAAATCCCGGTGAAGAGTATATCTCCCGGATGAAGGAGATCCTGGAAGCTTCGATGGAAGCGGGGTCTTTCGGGATTTCGTTCGGGCTTGAGTTTGAGCCTGCGAGCTACGCAGATAAAAATGAACTGGTGAAACTGGCGCGCAGAGCGGGTGAACATGGCGGCATGGTGATGGGCCATGTTCGCAGCGAGGATGACGATCGGATTGAGGAATCGGTTCAGGAGATGCTGGATGTGGCACAGGAAGCGGGCACAGATTTGAATATCTCTCACCTGAAAATCGTGTATGCTAATGACCCTGTACGGGCTGAGGATGTGCTTTCACTGATGAATGATGCACGGGATGCGGGACTGACAGTGACAGCCGACCTCTATCCGTATGTAGCCAGTTTTACAACCATCGGCATTGTGTTTCCGGAGTGGGCGCGGCCGCCAAACGATTTTGATGATGTTGTCGAAGAACGACGCGATGAATTGGCTGAATATCTCCGGAACCGGATTACGCTTCGTAACGGCCCTGAAGCGACCCTCTTCGGTACCGAGCCCTGGACCGGGATGACGCTGGCCGAGGTGTCTGAAGAACTTGGTAAACCCTTTGAGTATGTGCTGATTGAGGATATCGGACCTGAAGGTGCCAGCGCCGCCTATTTTGTGATGAATGAGGAGGTGATGCAGCGTTTCCTGGTCGACCCGTATGTGATGGTTAGCTCCGATGGCGGACCTGAAATGCGTCACCCAAGAGGCTATGGCAGTTTTGCCAAAATTATCCGGAAATATGTGAATGAGCTGGATCTGCTCGGACTCGAGGAAGCCGTGCATAAAATGAGCGGTCTGCCTGCGCAAACTCTTGGGCTCACGGATCCGGGAAAAACCGTGGTTTCGCGCGGACTGATCCGAGAAGGCTTTGCTGCCGACTTGCTGATTTTTGATCCCGATCGCGTACGTGATACGGCCACATTTGAAGAGCCTCACAGCTTTGCGGCCGGGTTTGAGTGGGTGTTTGTGAATGGTGTGGAAGTGATTGAGGATGGGGAGCGAAATGGGAACTTGCCTTCGGGTGTGATAAGAAGGCGCTGATTTTAGCAGTAGGCAGCGGAGCTGCGCGCGAGCGCTCATCCGGAGCTCCGCTCCGGATGAGGCCAGCCAGCTCTGCTGGCAGTCATAGCTCGAAGAGCGTGACGGGAATCAAGGCATCCAGTCCCATATAATTCCGCGCTGAGGAATACCGCCAGTCTTCTTCATGATCCACATATCCTCGTTTTACGGGATTTTGATGGATATACTCTATTTTCTGGATCATCATCCTGTCACCATAGATGTGTTTGGGATGATAGCCCTCTTGCCAGAATTGATGGTCCGAATCTGTATGTGATGGGTTTTTGGCTTTTCTCAGTTTATGAAGATGAAAATAGTGTCCGTTATCTATCAACAGATCGATGATGGCACGGGCAGTCCACGATTTGAAGGCCTGCATTCTGGAGGGCAGCTTATTCGACTGCACGACCAAATGAATGTGATTTTCCATAATGACGTAGGCATACAGTCTGGTATCTCTTTTTTTCTGAAGAAATAAAAGCGCGTCCAATACAATCTGAGTTGCCTCTGGAATGGCAAACAGAGGGTAACCCTCAACAACGGAACTGGTGATGAAGTATGGATAGTCCGGGTCGTACACGCGGTTTCGTGAACGTGCCATGGGTATCTCCTGATTTGTGTGTGATAACGAGTTCTCTTTTCTGTAAGAACCGGGAAATGGGATTTCCTTACAGTTTTTTTGGAAAATTTTTACGAAGACAATTCCGGCCACGGGCAGGCCGGGTTTCAGGCAGCGGAGCTGCCATTGCTCGTGGCGCAGTGGAACTGCGCACGAGAGAGGAGTTCCTGAAAAGGCAAGGTTTGTGATAATTTGGTTGATGGCCTGCTAAATTGTATGTAAACAGGCAGAGTGCAATACAATTCAGTTAAGAGTCAGTCAGCTTTTTTAATACTTCAGACTTATATGTCCGGCTCACGGGCAGTTCATTCCCATTAATACATACTGCCGAGCTACTAAAGCTATGGATATGCTCGTGGTTGACAATGAATGACCGATGTATTCTAAGGAATGTTTCAGGCAGGGCTTTTTCAAAAGATGAGATGGTAGCCCTTGTAGCAACAGATTTTTTTGAAGTGTGAATATTTACGTAGTCACTCAGGCTTTCGATATAGAGAATATCATTCAGTTTTATTTGTTGATTTGCCCGATCTGCTTTTACAGTTATGAAGTCCGTTTTAAGCGCCTCTTTCTCACTCTCAAGCTGTTTCACTCTGAATTCATTATCCAATATGCGTCTGTATAAAAGATAAAAAGCTTTAAGCAGTACAATTAGATAGATGGTAAATCCAAGAACGAAAATATTGGTCATTATTGGGTCAAGCTCTCCTAAATTGTAATTAGCTATGATGATAAATGAAAGGGTTACAACAACCATCTGCAGGTATAGAGAAGCGATTAAAGTGTAAACTGTATAAAGAGTAAATCGAATATAGTCGCCCTTCATCAAAAAGGAGGGAACGAGGTAGTAATTGAAAAGATAGGAAGTTGCCATTGCCACGGGAAGAAGAAATGCAACAAAATAGACGCTGTTCACATAGTTGCCATAGGTATGCCCGAAACCGACCACCAAAATAATAAAGCTTACAACCCAGAATAGTATGTGTTTCGATATTTGAATCATGAAGTATGAAAGTGATGAAATATCAGTATAAATACAGGTTTTTTCGATGAACGACAGGTTTTGTACGGGATACTACATTGATTAACCCTGCTTGATTAAGATACTTTAAATGTGAACATTCATTTAAAAATCAGACAGCATGAAAGATATATTTCTTATGGGTGGCCCGCTCTTCATGGGTATCTTAACTATAATTTTGATTACGGTAATTGCTATTGCAGTTTACTGCTTTATACAAAAAAGAAAAGAAACATCAGGTGGTATTTCTGTCGGGGTAGTAAAAGAGATCGGCCTTTTCGCGCTTATTTTTGGTGTATTTGGTCAGTTTTTAGGACTCTATAGCGCTTTTAGTACGATAGAAAGGGCAGGTACGGTATCACAGGAGCTGTTGGTATCCGGACTGAAAATTTCATCTATTACAACTATATACGGTTTGACAATCTGTTTGACGGCGTGGTTGCTTTATTTTGGGTTAAAAATGACCGGCATTAAAGAGGAAAGCTGAAGCTTTAGGAATTGCTTACGGGGCTTTTTCTAAAGATTGGAGGTAGAGTTGAATCTTCGCCAGCGCAATGGCATTAGAACCACAGCAGCAGAGCTGCCCGGGCTCGTGGCGCAGTGGAACTGCGCACGAGTGTGGGTTGGCAGGTGCAAAAGTGTAGTGGTTTTTATTTTTCTCGCCAGAAAAAGACTTCTTCAACCGTCAGGTCAAACTCACGTGAAATACGAAAAGCCAGCTCAAGCGATGGGAAGTACTTGCCGCTCTCGATGGCATGTATGGTTTGGCGGGTCACTCCGGTTCTGTCGGCGAGATCTTGCTGAGTCATCTCGTTGTTTAAAAACCTCAGCTTGCGGATCCTGTTTTCAATTACCGGCTGCTTCATTTCAAACCATTTTCCGGTAATAGTAAATCATGGATGAACGCCTGATGAAACTTGCGGTAAGCAGGGTAATTAATAGAATATGAAATAGCAGTGCACCTTCAGTAAGCCTGGTCATTGGAAAAGCCTGCGGGGAGTCGCCAACCACGATGCCGAACAGCACATTCCCTAAAATCAGTACCAGTATTACCATGACAAAATTATAGGCGTACTTATAACTGAAGGCCTGTATCATAACATCACGTTCGTCCTTATCAACTTTGGCCTTGCTCTCTATGATGCCGATGAGTATTTCTACTGCCAGCGCTATCCAGAAAAGGTTGACAAATATTTTTACCACAAGCGACGAGTAGTCGGGAATCGCTTCAGGCCAACCAAAGACAAAAATCAGATAGATAACCAGGATGGATATGGTTGTTCCAAGAGAGGTCCAACTGAGAAGTTCCTGTTTCGACATGGCAGTTTTCCTGTTAGGGTTAAGATTATAAACCCGCTTACGGTCATGTAAAAAAATTGTTACATAGTGTATGGAATTATTTACATGATTGGGTGGTAGTACGGATGAATGATGGCTCTTGTCGGAGGATAGTTAACAGAACATGTTGTGGACTTTTCGGCAGCGGAGCTGCCCGGGCTCGTGGCGCAGTGGAACTGCGCACGAGGTTGGAGGCTCGCGACATAGTGGAGCTGCGCTCGAGAATTGGCGGTATGTGATTGATTATCTTTGGCGTCTCAATCTTTTCTTGTTGGATCTGCTCTTTCCGGGCCGTGAACTTTTTCTTCTGTTTCTGCCGGGAGAAGGTTTGCGATGTTGTTGCTTTTCAGGCTCAGGAGGATTGTGATCTGTAAGAGGAAATTCATGATTATCCATGACCGGGATATTTTTCCCGATCAGTTTTTCAATATCGCGGAGATACGCTTTTTCTTGTGCGTCACAAAAAGAGAGAGCTGTGCCGTCAGACCCGGCGCGGCCGGTTCGCCCGATGCGGTGCACATAGGTTTCCGGGATATTGGGGATTTCATAGTTGATTACGTATTGCAGTTCATCCACATCGATGCCGCGGGCAGCGATATCAGTGGCCACCAGCACGCGGGTTCGCTGATCCTTGAAATTGCCCAGAGCTTTCTGCCGGGCAGTTTGCGACTTATTCCCATGTATGGCTTCTGCCTGGATATTACGCGCATTCAGGAGTTTTACAACTTTGTTGGCACCATGCTTGGTACGTGTGAAAACGAGTGCTGAAGTGATTTCGTCATCCTCTAAAACATCGAGCAGCAAATGTTTCTTATTGCCCTTGTCCACAAAGTAGATCTCTTGCCGGATGGCATCAACGGTTGAAGATTCGGGCGTTACTTCCACTTTCACCGGGTTGTGAAGGATGGAGTTCGAGAGTTTAACAATCTCGGGCGGCATGGTTGCAGAGAAAAACAGGGTCTGTTTTTTTCGGGGGAGAGCCGCTAATAACTTTTTCACATCGTGTATGAAGCCCATGTCGAGCATGCGATCGGCTTCATCGAGAACAAAAATTTCAACATCAGAGATTGAAATAAATCCCTGGTTTATCAGGTCGAGAAGGCGGCCCGGGGTTGCGGTTAAAATATCAACACCCTGCTTCAGCTTTTTAACCTGGCTTTTCTGGTTTACTCCACCAAAAATTACCGCGGTATTCAGGCCTATATACCGGCCATAATTTTGAAAACTTTCATCAATCTGTATCGCCAGCTCACGTGTTGGCGTAACAATCAGGCTGCGGATTTTTTTGTTTCGATCTCTGTTCGTGTCTCTGTTGAGTTTTTCAAGAATTGGAATTGCAAATGCTGCCGTTTTACCGGTACCTGTTTGTGCACAGGCTAAAAGGTCGGTGCCCTTGATTGCAATTGGAATAGCTTTGGATTGAATGGGAGTGGGTTCGGTGTATCCTTCTTCTTTTAATGATCTGAGGATTGGATCAGTTAGATTCAGCGAATTAAATGTCATATAGGGGATAAAAATGAAAAAAGCCCGCTTTCAAATTAAAAGCCGGGCTTAAAAAAGTGAGCTGAAAGGTATGGAATAATATTGGAATTTCTGTATTTAGTTCTAATTCCGGGAAGATGCCGCTTGATCTGCGGATCTTTTCAAGAGAACTTTTTACCTCTCATTCCAATCAGGCGTGGGATATCGCGGTTCGGCCTCTGCAACCTCATCAGGCCAGACAATTACTTTCCGGCCGTTCTGCCACTGGATGAAGAGTCCGTCGTTGGCAACCTGGTAGCCCCGCTCATCCACTGCGTAGTTGCCGAAAATGGTTTGGATTTCGAGGTTCAGCAGCACAGTCCTGATAGCATCCTGGTCCAGCGATCCGGCCCTCTCAATCGCTTCACGGAATATCAAGCAGCTGCCGTAAGCACCGGCGGCATGGAAGCTGGGTTCCAGGTTGAACTTGCTACTGTATGCTTCCACGAATTCATCAATTCCGGGGTAGGGAAGGCCGGGCTCCCATGCCGACAGGCCGTAGGCGTATTCACCATCAGAACCGAGCTCTTCCTGGAAGCGGCTTACCGCACCGGAAGTGCCGAACATCTTCACATTCACATCCATCTCCTTCATCCGGCGCACAACGGTTATAAAATCGTCGAGTGGGGAGGCGGCCATGGCCAGCACCTCTACATTCTCGTCTTTTACCTGCCGCAGAATATTCCTGAAATCGGTGGTCACCGATTCGTAGGTTTCCATAAATACCACTTCCATCCCTTTTTGAGTGGCTAGCTCAACCGCGCCGTTTCCTGCTGCGCACGGAAAAAGGGCATCCTGCTGAATGATTCCGACCCGTGTAAGGCCGCGATCGTGTGCCATCTCAATCAACCCCGCAAGAAAAAGCTCCGCCGGAGGAAGAACCATGAACAGATACTCACGTCCCTGTTCCCAGATCGAGGTGGTTGCTGCCAGAGGTGATACATGCACCATCCTGTGCCGCTCCGTAACGGGAGCAACGGCCTCGGTCAGTGTGGAGCCGTATGGACCCATCACAAGATCCACGCCATCTTCAGTTATCAGCTGTTCGTAAAATGAATTGGCCGTATCAATATCCGAGCGGTCATCATAAATTAGAAACTCAACCTGCCGATTCAGGAGCCCGCCCTGCTCGTTGATGTGATCCTGGCAGAGCAGATAGCCGTTCATGGCTGCCTGACCCTGTGTACTTAATGAACCGGATTGCGACATCGTGGCGCCGATGGTGATTGGTGATTCCGGCTGGCAGGCGTTCAGGAATGAGAAAGCCAGTATAAAAGATGTGATAGCTGTGTAGAACGGGATTTTTGAACTGGTCATAAGCTGCATTTGATGAAGTATTCCGTAAAGTATAAACGATAAGAGTTAATTCAACAAACAGCTTTTGGTTATTAAGAGGCAGGGAATCAGACCACTAAAAAAGAGGTTTAGGGAAAGACAATGCTTTTGTAACACCTGCGTCATATCCGATTTAACGGGAGGTGTTCGGTTGCTAAAACACAGGAATTCAGATTAACTGACCATTCATACTGAAAAGGTATAATAACTCTGATACTTCTCACGGTGTATCGTTATTTTTAACAGGATGTTCGAAAATAAGGAACCTTGCATGTTAAAATCTGAAGTTTACAATACAATCGAAGATTAAACCCAGTGCTGGATGTTGAATAAAATGATTTTTGGCGGCCTGTCAATGATTTTTCTGAGCATGATACTATCATGTTCGTCTCAATCGGTTGACATTCATGATATTGTTGTAGTTGAACCTGCTGATCAGGATCACTTTTCAGATGCTTTCGAGATCAATCAAACACTTGGGAGAGGAATTAATCTCGGTAATGCGCTCGAAGCACCCAATGAAGGTGAGTGGGGATTGATGATAAATGAGGCGTACCTGGATGAAATAATTCAAGCGGGATTTGAATCAGTGCGCATACCCATACGCTGGAATGCCCATGCCCTGGAAATGTTTCCGTATTCGATTCATGAATCATTCCTTGAACGGGTGGATGAGGTAATTGGCTGGGCTCTAGATCGCGATCTTGCAGTCATGATCAACATCCATCACTACAACGAATTGATGGAGCAGCCACAGGACCATCGGGATCGCTTTTTGAAACTTTGGGAGCAAATTGCTGCGCACTATAAAGAGTACCCGGAAGAACTGGTATTCGAGATTTTGAACGAACCTCATGATAATCTTACTCCAGATATATGGAATATTTTTTTGGTTGATGCGCTCGCCATTATCCGCCAATCCAATCCAAAACGGGTTGTTGCAATAGGCACAGCTAACTGGGGTGGATTTGGGAGTTTGCAGGATCTTGAGTTACCGGCCAACGACCGTCAGATTATCACCACCGTTCATTATTATGACCCATTTCATTTCACGCACCAGGGTGCAAGCTGGGTTGGAAGTGAAGCCGATCAATGGCTGGGAACTACATGGGATGGCACAGATCAGGAATCAGCAGAAGTGGACAGCGATTTTGATGCTGTAGAAGAGTGGGCCCGCAACCACGATCGACCAATACACGTTGGAGAGTTCGGAGCTTTCAGCACTGCTGATGATCTGTCTCGTGAGAGGTGGACTGCGTATGTACGTGAAGCTTCTGAAAATCGACAGTTTAGCTGGGCGTACTGGGAGTTTGGATCAGGGTTCGGCGCCTATGATCCCGGTACCGGGACATGGCGTGATTATTTGCTTCGGGCACTAATACCCGATAGCCCGGCGATTGAATAAGGCTTCTGAACTCGATTTTTTAAATTGCTTCGTTTTTGTTTTCTGATTCACCAACGCAAAAATCAAAAATTCCACTTCACAGACCCCGCAATCACACTGCCCGCATTCGAGAATACCGAATCATCGCTCCCCGCAAAGATCTGTGCCAGGATGTTAACATCAATATCCTGAGTGAGTGAATGGGTGATGGATGGTGAAATAAANACNGCNNNCTCATCGGGATACNANATCAGNGCNAGCGANCCGTCCCAGACCGGATTGAACGGATAACTTCCGTGCGTAGTGAACTGAAAGCGCGAGAAGGAGGGATTGTTGGCCGACAACGGTTCACCCAGAAGCAAAAACTCATCCCTGCCCCCCTCCTTGTTATACAGGCCTTCAACTACCAGAAAAAGGCTGTTCTCGAACATGTGATCGACCGAAAGAGCCGCAACCAGGTTGGTTTCACGATTTTCATCCGGGGTTTCGTCAAGTCCGGCGAAAAACATCACTTCGCCTTTAAAGCCGGACTCACCAAGATTTCCAGCCCAGCCGCCCCCGGCGGTAAGCATATGCCTGAAGTAGCCGGCAATAATCTGCACATCATACCCGCGTGCATCAAACCCGTATAGCGCCGCGCCAACGGAATTTCGCATATCGCGTGCGGGGCTGAAAGCCACCTCTACCCGCGATGCCCAGTCGATAAAGTGCCGAATCCGGATGGCATCTGTTCCCGGCCGTTCGGGGTAGTCAAACTCATAAAAGGAGTAGATGTTAAACAGGTCGTTCGGATTGGTG
>SL_3KL_010_SEDDRAFT_10000217_pt1 | contig 42742 bp, 28 predicted proteins | sample SodLakKL_010_SED_2_FD_10381 | JGI IMG/M metagenome (IMG submission 10381) | reverse complement strand
AATTTCTTCCATTTTCTGATGCTGGTAAATGATCTCGATATCCGAATATCATCAGAAAATGGAAGAAATTACAGACCATGGAAACTCAATCCGTCCGATCCTTCTGCAAAAGCCACCAGGGGAGACAACTTCAGGGACAATATTGAAAAGATCCTTGCAGAAAACCCGGCTCCCGGCAGATATACCGTTAAAGTCAGCCATAAGGGAACTCTTAAAAGCAGTAGTCAGGATTTTTCACTTATTTTGTCCACTTCCGCATTTGCATCTACCTATGATAAATATCTTTACTGGACAGGGGGAGGCGGCGACTGGAACAACCCGGAAAACTGGTCCGCCGATTCCGGGGGAGAACCGGCAGGTATGGTTCCGGACAACGAAACAACTGTAATATTTGATCACAACTCTTTTGAAGAGAGGGGGCAAACTGTTTTAATCAGTGAGTCTGCGGAATCCCATAACTTTGTATGGAATGATGAGTATATGCATAATATAAATTTTTCTGAAGAAACTGCAATTGAAGTGTACGGCTCATTTTATTTAATGAGTGACAGTCTGGTTTTCACAGAAGGCTCGGTTATCAAGTTTTACGGGGAGGGAAATAAAATAAGAACAGGAAAGTTAAGTGAAGGAAATACTGTTTTTGCTTTCATGGATAATGACGGGGACTGGGAGCTCCTTTCTGATCTCACTACAGGTATGCTGAAGATAGAAGGAGGCAAATTTAATTCAGGTGGGAATAAAATTGCAGTAAAGGATATAGTAGTCGTTACTGACGAGGATTTAACCGAGGTTGATATCGATTTTAGTTCGTCAGTTATTGAAGGGCTTCGCTCATTTTCTGTTGAAAGAGGAATACTGAATCTTTCAGCCGAAGGTTCAATATTTGAATTCACACCCGGAGAAAATGAAGAAGCCTTGTTAGATGCTGCTTATGCCGATTTTGATCAACTGATTATAAGAAATGGAAATTTAAGTGTAAAAGGGGATAACACTTTCAGGAAAATAATCTGCCATGAAAGCTTGTCATTACATGGAAATAACAGTATAGATCAGCTTACCCTGAAAGAGAGTTCAGGGCTTTTTATGGCGGGCGGAACGTTGCAGAATATTAACGACACTATTGCAATCGACTCACACGGTCCGGATGTGATCACTATACAATCACTTTCTGAAGTTCCTGCAACAATTTCAGTAAACAGGAATCTGAAGTACTGCATTGACAACCTTTATGTTTACAATGTCAGGGCTGAAGGAGAAGCCCTTATGGTTGCAGAGCCGGGAAGTATTCTTGAAGGCGATGTGTCCGGATGGTATTCTGATGTTTGTGAAAACGTGCTTTTTGCCGATTTTAAAGCTGAGTATGCCTGTACCGGTGGGATCACTTTTTTTACGGATATAAGCTCCGGGTATCCTGACAGTTGGTTGTGGAACTTCGGGGATGAAGGAAACGGTTTGTCAGAGGAAAAAAACCCTCAATACATCTACGAAGAAGAGGGGTATTATAATGTAAATCTCGAAGTGGGAAATCAATCAGAGACACATGAACAGTCCCGCGAAATATATGTAATGGATAATACGCTTGAAGAAACAGAGATCTTTGTGAAAGACAAGAGGTATACTTCATCGAGAATTGCACCCCAGTATCAGTGGTTCCTGGATGATGAACCCATCGCAGGGGCTATATCACGCTCATTCATAAACGAAGAGAGATTAACCGGTTCGTTTACCGTTATGATAATGGATGATAAATGTAACAGGCTTTCGGAAGAGGTGCTGGTCAGCATCGAGGATGTTATTCCTCCGGAAGACATTATAAAAGTTTATCCTAATCCTTTTACCGATAATATTTCAGTAGAGATATTATCGCTTGAAAACGGGGACGTTTCAGTAGAGATATTATCAATGGAAGGTAAATCCGTTTTCAGGCAAAACTATTTAAAATCATCGCCTGTTATGGAGGTTACTATACCCGCATTCGCGTATTTCCCCGGCATATATATTATCAGAATATTTTTCAATGATAATCAGCATGTAACAAGTATATTAAAAAAATAGAAAAGGCCGGTCAGTTAACCGGCCCCTCCGCTATGGCGTGTCTGCTTTTTCTAAAGTCTTTTAATATCCCAGGCTTAATCAACATTCTGGCTCAAAGGCAGCCCGAATTGCTCATCCATTTTTATTCCCATTGATTCAAGCCTGTCAAGTACAGGGTTGTATATTTCAGGGATCACCGGAATATGCACACCACTTATGTCTATCTTTCCTTCCAGTATCATTTCCACAGCTATTGCAGCAGGCAGTGCAACTGTTCTGGCTACTGCTGTATCTGCGCCGGGAATGCCGTAATTGAGAAGTGAAGATTTTATAACCTCTTTTTCTCCCCCGGGATATGATGCCACGAAAATGTGCTGCATCACAACCATATCCCTTTCATCCTTATTCATCATCATTTTTTCTATCATCAGGTCGGAAACGATCTCAAAAGGTGAATCGGTTCCCCTGCCCGCAGGCTTTTCTTCAAACAGTCCCAGCCAATCCATTGCCTTGATGGGATGCGCATCAGTTTTCAATCCCAGGTGTGAGGCAACTTTTTCCTTAATGTTTTCGCTGCTATCAGCCCCGCACATCATAGCCATGAAACCTGCATATGTTTTGCCGGAAAAATCCCTTTTCGAGTAATCCAGGAGATTTAGGCGTTTCATAGCATCCATGGTTTCGCACCATCCCGGGAGCCTGAATGTGCCGCGGTACATTGTTTTGGTTTCGGGGATTCCGTACAGATCTATATAAGGAAGTGAGTCCCGGTTTGGGTAAACATCAAGCCTGCCCACTTCGGGGAATTCCAATGAGAACCTGTCACTGAACAATTCCTCTGTTTCCACTTTCACTGTTTTCCCTTTTTTCAGGTATTTCCCGTCATTATTACCTGCCATAATCACTCCCTTCGGGCTCCAGGAGAATTTGTAATTAAAAGGGTTGTCAGATGTTTCGGGATCAGGAAGTGCACCGCAAATTGAATGGAATTCTTCTATCTTTCCGTTTTTGTTGTGAACATGGTCAATTATTCGCATTGCCGACATATGGTCTATTCCCGGGTCAAGTCCCAGTTCATTTAATATCAGAATCCCTTTCTCCTTTGCCTCTTCATCTAGTGCCTGCATTTCAGGTTTCACGTAGGATGTGGTCACCATATTTTTCCCGTGTTTCAGGCAGTGTTTTGCAACCAGCGGATGATGGGCGTAAGGCAGAAGACTTACGCTCAGGTCATGGTCTTCTACCATTTTGTCTAGTGTTTCTGTATCATCCACAGTCCATTCAACTGCTGTGCCATGTACATGCCCTCCGGTCATGGCTTCGGCTTTAGATTTTGTGCGGCTTGCTACAGTAACCAGGAAGCCGTTTTCAAGCAGGTACAATACAATTGGCTTTACAACCATTCCTGCACCCAGTATCAGCACTTTCTTCATAATATTCAGTTTTTTAATTGATTATGTATGTTTCTCTTAAAACACCCTTCTACGAAAATAATTAAAATTTATCCAATTACAGAAAAGAGTTGAAAATTACGCCCGGTTAAACGTTTATTAAGCTCGATATTCAATAAATTTGTGGTTTAAAATATGATAATTTGATTATCCCGGATACCAATATAAAAGAATTTCTTGAAGAGAGGGTAGAAAAATACAATCATCCCCGGTTCATTGAGTCAGACCCTATCTGCATACCACATAAATACAGGCAGAAAGAGGATATAGAAATTTCAGGTTTTCTGACATCGGTTATTGCATGGGGTAACAGGAGAATGATCATCAGGAATGCAGTGTGCATGATGGAGATTATGGGTAACAGCCCTTATGATTTTGTCATGAACCACAATATATTTCAACTGGAAAGGTTTAATGGTTTTGTCCACCGCACTTTTAACGGAACAGATGCAAAATATTTCATCACTGCTCTGAAAAATTTATATGTAAACCATGAAGGGCCTGAAAAGATATTTTCCCGTTATTCAACAGAATATTCAACACAACCCGCTATTCACGAGTTCAGAAGAATTTTCTTCTCTTCCGGTCACCCTCCCCGGACAACAAGGCATTTACCCGACCCGCTCAAAAAATCCGCGGCTAAAAGGATAAATATGTTTTTGAGGTGGATGGTAAGAAGGGATAGCCGGGGTGTGGATTTCGGATTGTGGAGATCGATATCTCCCTCTGTTCTTTCCTGCCCCCTGGATGTTCATACAGGCAACACGGCCAGGAAACTTGGCCTTATAAGGCGAAAACAGAACGATTCCATAGCTGTTTCGGAACTGGACAGTATCCTGCGAAAATTTGACAATAACGATCCTGTTAAATATGACTTTGCACTTTTCGGGTTAGGGGCAATTGAAAAAATGTGATACCGGATAAAAGTTCTTAATCAATAACCGTTGGCGCCGTTACTGTAACTTTTCTTCATTTATTATCAGTCCGTCATGCATAGTCAGCTGCCTGTCAGCCATACGTGCAAGAAGATTGTCGTGTGTTACAATAATAACTGTCTGGTTGAATTTTTCCCTCAATGAGAAAAAGAGGCTGTGAAGCTCCTTTTTGTTTTTAGAGTCGAGGTTGCCGGAAGGTTCGTCAGCCAGAATTACTGCAGGATCGTTAATAATTGCCCGGGCAACGGCAATTCTCTGAAGTTCGCCGCCTGAAAGCTCCTTTGGCTTGTGATCCAGTCTGTCCTGCATATTCAGGAAGGTGAGTATTTCAATTGCTTTTGACTCTGCCTTTGCTTTCGGTGTTCTGGCAATGAAAGCCGGAATGCAGACATTTTCCAGGGCTGTGAATTCGGGCAGCAGGTGGTGGAACTGAAACACGAAACCGATGTTACGGTTCCTGAAAACGGCAAGCTCTTTATCATTTAGCCCTGAAAACTCCACCCCGTTAACAGTAACTTTACCCGTATCAGGTTTGCCGAGTGTTCCGATAATCTGAAGCAGGGTGGTTTTACCGGCACCGCTTGCTCCTACTATTGATACAACTTCACTCTTTTTAATGTCAAGGTCAATCCCTTTTAGAACCATCAGACTGCCAAACGACTTTGTGATATTTCCGGCTTTTATCATCATAATAATTTAATGTTAGCAATTGATTCCTGTTACTCCGGAAGGTAAATATATAAAAATATGAGGTCTGTTTTATATCCCGGTCAGGAAGTCTGAAATGTTAAATATATAAAAGGAGTATAAACTGTTTCATACTTTCCCCTGCATTGAAAAAACTATGAAAATATAAGTTGCATAGGAGAGAAGGAGGAAGACTCCCCGTTTCCTGTTAAGCTTACTGTTTTTAAACGGGATCATCAAAAGAAAAAGAAGAAGCGATATTCCAAGCATATAATGAATGTCAAACAAAATTTCACCGCTTACCGTGATCCTTTTTAATATTCCGGTTATTCCGGGTATTGCAAGTATATTGAATATGTTTGAACCTATTATATTTCCGATTGTGATGCTCATCTCTTTCTTTACAGCTGCGGCTAATGAAGTGGCGAGCTCAGGGACACTTGTTCCGAAAGCTATCAGTGTAACAGCTATTACCCTTTCACTGACACCCAGGTTGGTTGCTATTTTCTCCGCACTGCTTACGAGCCAGCCGGCTCCGAAATAGAGTCCTGCCGAAGAGATTACCACCATAATTATCGCCAAAAAAATACTGTAATCTGCTTTTTCAAACCGATGCCCTGTTACGAGCATTTCTCTTCTTGAACTGCGGAAAGTGAGATACAGGTAACCTGTGAGAAGTGACAGAAGAACGATCCCTTCAATCCACGATATAATACCGTTGAATGCAAACAGGTAAAATATGAGGGAAGAGAGCATCATAAAAGGCCAGTCGCGGTTTATTGAGCTTAAACCGACAGGGAGGGGGAGTATCAGCACTGTTAGACCGAGCACAAGGCCAATATTTGAAATATTCGATCCTATAACATTTCCAAGTGCTATATCGGGCAGATCTTTAAATACCGCACTTATGCTTACCACCATTTCGGGGGCCGATGTGCCTAGCGAGACGATGGTAACACCAATTGCAAGTGTTGAAACCCGGAGATGTGTTGCAAGTGAAACTCCTGCCCTGACGAGCATGTTGCCGCTGATAAGGAGTATTGCAAAGCCAAGGAGAAGAAAAATATATTCCATCATGAAAGCTCTCTTTCAATGACCGTGTGGTAACTATTCCACATTTTTTTTGATGTCGTCAATATCTTTCGAAATTTCTGATGAACTTTCATTGATCTCCTTCTTGATATCATCAGTGGCCTTCTTGAATTCATGCATGCCTTTTCCGAGGCCCCTTGCCAGTTCAGGTATCCTTTTAGATCCGAAGAGGAGAAGTATGACAAGCAGGATTATGAAAACCTCTGCCCCGCTAATGAATAATATATTGTTCATTGCATTTGTTTTTTACAAAAATATAAAGATAAACCAAAGAGCGGGAAAAAAATACTCTTTTGTTCATGGTGTAAACAAAAAACCGCTCCGTAAATATTAAACGAAGCGGTTTTTCAATTATTTGTCGTATGTCACTGTTTTTTCTTCTTTTCCTTTCCTTTACCAATTGTCCTTCCAAAAGTGTCGAATACAACAGGTGTGGAAATAAACAGGGAGGAATATGTACCGACGATCACACCCATTAGCAGGGCAAAGATAAATCCTCTTATCACTTCCCCTCCGAAAAGGAATATTGCAAAAAGCACGAACAGTGTACTGAGTGATGTGCTGAAAGTACGGCTGAGCGTGCTGTTAAGTGCAAGGTTGTAAACATCTGTGCGTTCCCGTTTAGGGTATAATTTGAAATACTCCCTTATCCTGTCGAATACCACAACCGTGTCGTTTATTGAGTAACCCACCACGGTTAGTATGGCAGCTATGAATGCCTGGTCAATTTCCATTGAGAAGGGCAATATCCCGTAGAAGAGGGAGAAAATACCCAGTACAACAAGAACGTCGTGAACAACAGCCGATACCGCCCCTATGCCAAATCGCCAGTTCTTGAAGCGCAGGAATATATACAGGAACATTATTATGAGTGCAAGTGAAACAGCCCAGACTGCCTGTACTTTAATATCGTGGGCTATTGCCGGACCAACCCTTTCCGATCTCTGCCTGTAATCTTCTATGAACTCCTCAAATGTTACATCCTCGCCAATAATGGGCAAAAGGCTCTGGTAGATAACCTGTTCTATCTCCTGGTCAACCTCCGGTCCGGTATCGTCTATCCGGAAATTGGTTGCTACTCTTACCTGGTTGTCCGCTCCGAAAGTTATAACTTCGGGCAGGTCGTCAAAATTTTCAAAAAGAAGTGACTGGACATCTGCAGTATTTACAGGTTCCTCGAAACGTATAATATAATTCCTCCCGCCTGTGAAATCTATTCCCTGGTTGAGCCCGCGGGTGAACAGTGAGAAAACGGCTATCAGAATTATAGATCCTGATATGATATAGCCAACCTTCCGCTTCTCAATAAACCTGATATTCAATCCCTTAAAAGCGTTTTCAGTAATTTTGGTTGAAAATGAAAGTTTCCTGTTTTTATCCAGGAACCAGGTGAAAATAAGTCTTGTAATAAATATCGCCGAGAAAAGGGATGTACATATCCCTATTATCAGAGTAGTGGCAAAACCTTTTATCGGGCCTGTACCAAATATGTAAAGGATGATACCGGTGAGCAGTGTTGTCACGTTTGCATCAACTATAGCCGAATAGGCGTTTTTGTAACCGTCGGCTACAGCCAGACGAACCCCTTTGCCGGCTTTCAGCTCCTCCTTTATCCTTTCATATATAAGCACATTTGCGTCAACTGACATACCTATAATGAGGACTATGCCCGCAATGCCGGGAAGGGTGAGTACAGCTCCCAGTGAAGCAAGCACCCCCAGAATGAAGAACATATTGATAAGCAGTGCAATATCCGCAACCAGACCTGCTTTTCTGCTGTAGTAAAAAATCATGTAGAGCAGTACCACAAAGAATGCAAGAAGAAAGGATGTAAGACCTGCATTTATCGCTTCCTGGCCGAGAGACGGACCCACAATTGCCTCCTGGATAATTCTTGCCGGTGCGGGCAGCCTTCCTGAACGGAGGATGTTGGCAAGGTCCTGCGCCTCTGCAATTGAAAAGTCACCCGTTATCTGAGACCTTCCGCCTGTTATCTCTTCGTTAACCCTCGGGGCTGAATAGACATAATTATCAAGAACAATTGCAATGCTTCTTCCGATGTTGTCGCTTGTAAGACGTGCCCATATTCTTGCACCTTCGGCGTTTTTATTCATTGTGACCTGGGCTACCGCCTGGTGCTCACCGAAATCCGCCCGTGCGTTGGTTATGACATCTCCGTCAAGAGGAGCCCTTCCGTCCCTGCTGGTTACCCTTATAGCGTAAAGCTCATGGTAGCTTTCACTTTCATCGTACCTGGGAGGTTTCACTCCCCAGTAAAACCTCACATCCCGTGGAAGAATCTGCCTTATCCTTTCCATGTTCAGAATCTGGTTAACCCTTGCCGTGTCACGGTAGTGCGATAAGCCCACAGTCGGACCCGGCATTAGCTGACCGTCTGGAGTAGTGTTTGGGTTCAATATCCTGAAAAGGGGGTAATCAGCCAGTAGTTCATCCGGGTCTTCAGTCTCTGCAACGGCAGTATCCCTTTCCAGAAGATCAAGCAGTGTCTCTTCACGCTCCTCCTGTTCTTCGGCTGTTAGTTCTCTTTGCTCTTCAGGTTCTTCAATTTCTTCTTCCTGCCTTAAATCCTCTTCCAGTTCGCTGAGAAGATTGTTAGCTTCCAGCAGATGAGGGTATATATCGCTGTTATCATAAGTTTCCCAAAATTCAAGGTTTGCCGTTCCCTGTAGAAGGTTTCTGACGCGATCGTGGTCTTTTACCCCCGGCAGTTCTATAAGAATGCGGCCGTGTGTTTCCAGTCGCTGAATATTGGGCTGTGTTACCCCGAACCGGTCAATCCTTGTGCGGAGTATATTGAAAGAGTTATCTATTGCTCTCTCAGTTTCATTTCTCAATACTTCAATTACTTCCTGGTTGGTTGAATTGAAGGTGATCCTGTCTCGCATTTCAGGTGTACTGAAAATTGCAGCCAACTGTGCATTCGGATCAATTTCCCCGAACGCTCTCCTGAAAGATGTAATATAATCATCCCCGGTGGTTTGCTGGTATTCTGCTGCACGGTCAAGAGCTTCCCTGAAAGTGGGATCTTCGCTGTAATTTGACAGTGCATCAATAATCTCCCTGGAAGATACTTCAAGTGTTACGTTCATTCCGCCCCTCAGATCGAGTCCGAGATTAATTTCCCTTGCCTTGCATTCCCTGAAGGTGTATTGGCGCAACCCCAGCATGTTATAAACAACCTCCGATGAGATAGAATCAAGATAATTGTTCATAACCTGCAGGTCTCCCCGGGCATATTCTTCAGCCTCTCTTTCAACTTTCATTGTTACATAAGTAAAACTCAACTGATAAAGGCTTACCAATGCAAGTGCAATGGCCAGTAGTTTGATCAATCCTTTGTTTTGCATTTCTCTGGTTTTATTTTGTCAGTTTCCTGTATGGCTTCCGTTTCCGGTTTTAACGTGCAAAGATATTAAAAATTTTAAATTATCGGTTTAATGATGAAGTAAGTCTGGTTATTTATATATAAAAAATCCCGCACAATTTGATGCGGGATTAATTGGGGAGGAATATCTATAGCAGCAGTTCGTCGAAATCTTCTTCAAGCGGTTCATCATTTAAGAAATCGTAAAGTGTCAGCCTTCTTACGTTGTAAAAAAGATTCCAGTAATTCCTGAGAGCACTTACAAAACCTCTTCTGGCTACGTCCCTTTGTGTTTGTGCATCATTAAGATCGAGTACATCAATCCTTCCAATCAGGAACCTTTCCCTTGTGACATCATAACGGAGCTGAGCAATTGTATCGGCTTTGGATGCTATCTCCAGCTGGTCTGTCTGCATATTGAACCTCATTATCTGAAGAAAGACATTCTGTTCAAAGTCTATTCTTGATTGTTCGACCTGGGTTCTGACCACTTCCTGGCTTGATTGTGCCATGCGGTAACGCCCGCGTCCCAGTCCCCAATCCAGTATAGGTATCTCTATTCCTACCTGAAGTCTTTGCGATATCTGATGGTCTTGGTAGGCGTCACCAAAATCTGCAGCCGAGCTGGTCAGACCGTAAACTGCAAACAGGTCTGCCTGGAAACCCCTCTGCGATCTTGCTCTTGCCACTTCTCTTTCCGATTCGATCAATTGCCTCTCAAAAGAGATCATCTCGGGGTTGTTCTCTGCTGCAAGCATAACAGCTTTTTCAACATTTACGGCAAGATCAGGAATATCCGGTGTGATTGTAAGTTCCAGGTCAACTGTTTCGTTGTACCCCAGAAATGATCTTAACTGGAATTTACGCAGTTCAAGGTCGAGAATTGCCTCATTAAGAGCTGTCCCGGCATTCAGGTGGCTTAATTCCATCTGGAGCAGCTGATTCTCTGCTATAGTTCCGATATTGTAACGCCCCCTTGCTATCTGGTAAAGTGTATCGGTGTTGGCATGGTTGAATTTTGCTATCTCCATGTTGATCTGTGCCAGTGCCAGGTCGAAAAAGAGGTTAACTGCACGTGAAGCAACTCTTTCCATTGCTTCAACGTAGTTTTTCTTTGCTTCTTCATACCGCAGGGGTTCAATCATTCTTTGCCACTTATATGGGTTGAAACCGAAAAGCGGTTGCCTGAAACCGATATTTACAGGTGTAGTCCTGTAAGAAGCACTGTCCAGTTCCAGGTTGTCTATGCGTTGCAATTCAGATGACATAAAAATCTGCCCCCCGGTGAGACCTACATTTTGCCTGACTGACAAACTGGCAAGAGTATTGACAATGTTCCGTTCAATGAATCTTTCTGTGCCATCGGGCAGGGTATAGGGAGTTATAGAACGGTTCAGGTCGGGCAGTGTTCCGCTTAGTGAAAGGCCCGGCAGGAATTCGGCCCTGTAGGTTCTGTGTTGCCAGTAGCTTCCCCTGTAACGGTGTCTGGCAAGTATCGCATCAGGCGATTGTCTTTTAGCAATTTCAATTACCTCTTCCAGTTTCAGGTTGATAGTTCTGGTCTGTGAGTGAGCAAATACAGCTGTGAAAAATGAGAACAGAAATAACAGCAATAGTCGGTATTGTTTCATTTTTTGCAAATTATGATTTAAAAAATTAATATCTGATTCTGTGAAAAACATAAACAACTTTTCCGGGAGGACAACAAACCTGTTTTATGTGCCTGCAAAACTGTAAAAAAGCTGCAGGGTATTTTCAGGAAGCTTAACAAATCCGTATTTGCACATTATTCGTGTCTTAAGGATTCAATAGGATCTTTTCTGGATGCACGTTTTGCAGGAGAATAACCGAAGATCACTCCAACAGATGCAGATACAAAGAAGGCGATAATTACTGATGAAAGTGTTACAATTGTCAGTATATCAGCAAAGTGAGATATCATTCTCGACATTACTATACCAAGAACCACACCTATCAGTCCGCCTGTTACACTTATAAGTACAGCCTCAGAAAGGAACTGGACAACAATATCCACTTTGGTTGCCCCTATAGCCTGCCTTGTGCCAATTTCCTTTATCCGCTCCATAACTGAAGCGAACATAATATTCATTATTCCGATACCCCCAACAATAAGAGCTATTCCGGCAATCGATCCCAACACTATATTGAAAATATCTGTTGTTCTTTGCTGCTGCTTCAGAAGGAGCTCAGGTATTGTCACCTCAAAATCCTTCACCTCCGAATGTCTTCTTAAAAGCATACGGCCAATTATTTCGGCGGTAGGAGAGAGGTTTTCTGTATCATCTACCTGTACCACCATTTTATCAAGCTGGTGGTAGTTGCTTGTAACATTTTGACGGGGTATTGAACTTATTATCCTGACACCCATTCTGCCTCCCATTGCCATTGACATTCTGCCGGGATTGGGATTGTTTATCACAGCCCTGTTCTGGAACCTGAGCAGCATTGTTTGCACGGGAACATAAATATTGTCGTTGTAAACATTTATACCCACATTTTCGAAAGCTGTAACTGACACGTCGGTTCTTTCAAGGACACCGATAATCTGCAGCCACACATTACCGAACTTAATATATTTACCTACCGGATTTACATCAGGGAAAAACCTTGATTTTATATTTGCTCCGATTACACAAACTGCAAGGCCGTGTTCCTCCTGGTGATCGTTGAAATATGACCCTGATTCAAAGCCAAGGTTGAAAAGCTGGAAATAATCGGAAGAGACTCCAATTATCTTAGCTGCCTCCCTTTTGCCACCGTAAACCGCGTGGGAGTTAAGGGCTATTTCCGGACTTATCCTTATTACGGACGGGATGGTACTGCGGATAGCTTCCGCATCAAGCAGGGTGAGTCCGCGGGAAAACTTCCTCCTTTCACCTTGACCATTTTCCTCCTCGTTATCACCCTCCTCCTGAACAATTGGTGTAATCATGATGTTATTGACTCCCACCATTTCAATCTGGTCAAGTATCTCCTTCTGAGCGCCGTTTCCTATTGCCAGCATGCTAATTACAGAAGCAACACCAAATATTATACCCAGGGCGGTAAGTATTGATTTCAGCTTGTTTGCCATGATCGATTCCATGGCTATTACAATGTCGTGAAAATATTTTCGCATTGTTCAGGGAAGTTTTATCTGTTTACGGGGCCCTCGTCAGTTCTCTCCATCTGAATCCGCATTTGCCTCATTCTTTCTTCACGTTGTTCCTGCCTCGTTCTTTCTTCCTCACGCCTTTCCCTCTCTTCAAGCCTTCTCTCTTCACGCCTTTCAGCAATTATGTCTATAAGGTCTTCACCCGCAAGACGAAACCTTTCAGGATCGGAGGGCATGGAAAGATAAACTCTGTCCCCGGCCTCTATTCCATGTTCAATTATCACGTTATTATCGTTCGACTCGCCCAGAACAACAACCTGTTTTGTTCCGTCACTTTTGTATACATAAGGGATGCTGTCAGTAATACGTATTGTCTCAAGCGGCAGATATGTAACATCATCAAAGCTCCGGGTTACGATAACATTGCTGGTTGTCATGGCCGGCCTTAATATCTCATCATTTTCGTTGATGCGTATAGTTACCTCAAATACCCTTGCATCGGTATTGGGCAGTTGCTGTCCCACATTTGCTACCTGGATAACCTCCCCCGTATAGCTTTTATCAGGGAAAGCATCCACACCGATTCTCACTTTCTGACCGACATTAACCTTGCTTATATCAATTTCATTTACATACGTCTTCGATATCATTGTACTCAGATCCGGCAGTGTTGCAACCGTAAGGTCTCTTGAACTGATTCGTGACCCGACTGTTCTTTTCTGTCCGCCCCACTCGCGGTGGTATATAACCATCCCGTCACTGGGTGCTGTAATGGTGAACTTTTCCAGCACGTCACTCAGTTCTTCGTACCGCCTTTTTTGTCTTTGAAGACTCAGTCTGGCTTCAGTCATATTTTCCATAGCCTGTTGCCGTCTGAGTTCATAGTTTTGTATTGCTTGTTCAAGAGAACGTTCAGCCCTTTCAAGGTTTATTTCTGCCTGTCTTATGGTTGCGGGCGGTTCGAATTTTGACTGCTCAAGTGTAAGCCTTCTCTCCTCAAGGGTAAACTCGAGGTTTATCAGGTCATCTCTCAAGCTGCTGAGTGTAAGTGTCGTGTCAAGCTGTGTCTGGACAAATTGTGCCTCTTCTCTTTCAACGGCATCCTCCATATCTTTCAGGGTATTGTCTGCTTCAGACCTGTCAAGTGTTGCTACCCAGTCGCCTTTTTCAACTACGGTTCCTTCCGGAACAAGATTCTGTATTTCAACATTGTTGATTCTTATGTTCCTGCTTCTTAATTCAACCGGCCCCTGTATCAGTTCAGAATTCTCAGCCTGGAGCTCTCCTGTTGTATTAACAAGAATTTCAAACCTGCCGTTTCGTGCTTCCACCTCCAAAAGGCCGGATTGTTCGGTTTCACCGGCTACGGCATAGATCACGATTGCCAGTACGACAAGTGAAAGAATACTCAATGTGATAATGTTACTTTTCTTTTTCATTTTGTAAATTCTATATCCAGATTAAACTTTATTGACAAAAATATGCTGCTTTCTAAAGAACGTTTAAAGAAAACAAAAAATATTTATAAAATCTGACACATCCTTTTATCTTAACTTTTTTTAACAGTGTGTAAGCAAAACATGACTGGTTAACCCGTGCTGTTCATATGTAATGAAACAAGCTCATTATATATAGACATTACTTAAACTTAAAAGTTTAATATTGTAATTTTAAAAAGTGGGTGCGGGTATTTTAATTTTCGATTATTTTCAGGTTTTTTTTACCATTTTGTTTATCAGGGTTATCACCTTTCTTGCAAGATCGTCCGCCGCTTCTTTACTGCTGCTCTCAGTGTAGATCCTTATTACAGGTTCAGTGTTGGATTTTCTCAGGTGGACCCAGCCGTTGTCAAAATCTATCCGTATCCCGTCAGAATCGTTTATCGCAAAGTCCTTATACTCATTTTTTATACTTGAAAACAACTGGTCTGTATTCACGTGGGGTTTGAGAAGTATCTTGTTTTTTGACATAAAGTAATCCGGGTAGCTCGACCTGAGGTGTGAGGATGATTTTCCGGTTTTTGCGAGATGAGACAAAAAGAGGGCTATTCCAACCAGGGCATCTCTTCCGTAGTGAAGTTCAGGATAAATAACCCCTCCGTTTCCTTCGCCACCGATAACCGCACCGGTATTTTTCATGGTTTCCACGACATTTACTTCGCCCACTGCCGATGCGGTGTGTTTGCCACCCCGCTTTAGTGTCACATCTTTCAGGGCACGTGTTGATGAAAGGTTTGATACGGTATTCCCTTTTTTGTGTTTCAATACGTAGTCAGCTACAGCAACCAGTGTATACTCTTCTCCGAACATGGTACCGTCTTCGTTAATTATGGCAAGCCTGTCAACGTCCGGATCAACTGCAAATCCAAGATCGGCTTTTTCCTTTACAACGGTTTCTGACAACTTCTCAAGATGCTCGGGCAGAGGTTCCGGATTGTGGGGGAAACGCCCCGTCGGGTCGCAGTGGAGCCTTATTACTTTTGCAACACCCAGTTCGTTCAGCAGGTCAGGGATTATCAAACCTCCTACTGAATTTACACAATCCACTGCAATGCGGAATTTTGCTTTTTTTATTGCTTTTGTATTGACAAGGGGAAGATCAAGGATTGAATTTATATGAATTTTATTGTAAGAGCTGTCAGTTTTATATTTCCCCAGGCCGGAAGCGGTTGCATATTCAAACATCCCTTTTTCCGCAACATCAAGGAGTCGTTTTCCTTCATCGTCTGAGATAAATTCCCCGCTTCTGTTCAGTAGCTTAAGTGCATTCCATTTACCAGGATTGTGGCTGGCTGTAATAATTATCCCTCCGTCAGCCTTTTCTCCTTTAACAGCAATCTCTACGGTAGGAGTGGCTGCCATGCCAAGGTCGGTAACATTTATACCCATCCCCAATAAAGTCCCGCATACCAGTTTATTGACCATTGTTCCGGATATTCTGGCATCACGACCAACGACTGCACGGGGATTTTTTTGCCCGCTGTTTTCGTTAAGCCAGACAGAGTAAGCTGAAACAAATTTCACAATATCAACCGGGGTAAGCCCCTCTCCGGGGAAAGACCCTATTGTGCCACGGATACCGGATATCGATTTAATCAGAGTCATGATTTTTTGTAAATTTGAATAAAAAAAGTAGAAATCACAAACTGCCTTCTGTTTTTCGGATCTTTAATCTGACTTTGCATGATTTTTGATGGAAAATTCATGTATATTTGCAGGTTATCAGGTATTCTGCCGGATGTCAGGGAGAAATAATTCAATAGAGTGATGGAAAGTTCAGAGCATAAAAGGCGTGGCGGCAAATCCTCCGTATCCGCTCAAAAAAAAAAGGAAGGAAAGAGAAAAGCCGGAGACATTTCCCGTAAAAAGACCATAAAACGTGAAGTTGAGCCTGTCAGACTTAACAGGTTCATTGCCAATGCGGGTGTTTGTTCCCGCAGGGAGGCCGACCATTACATTGAAGCCGGCTTTATTACAGTTAACGGCGAGATTATTAAAAAGCTGGGCACAAAAGTATTACCCACTGACGAAGTCCGTTTCAAAGGCCGGAAACTAAACCCTGAAAAAAAAGTTTACCTCCTGCTCAACAAACCCAAAGATTCAATTGCTACTGTGGATGATCCACATGCGAAATTAACCGTATTGGATCTTGTAAGAGGAGCCTGCAGTGAAAGAGTATATCCTGTTGGCCGTCTTGACAGGCAGACAACCGGAGTGCTTCTTTTGACAAACGACGGTGATCTGGCGAAAAAGCTGACACACCCGTCGCATAAAGTTGCAAAAATATATCATGCACAGCTTGATAAACCACTTACCAAAAATGATATGCACGATATTGTAAAAGGAGTGACATTGAAGGACGGGAAAGTTGAAGTTGACGAGATTGTTTATACCGACCAGTCTGATCTCTCAATGATCGGCTTGCAGATCCACTCGGGCCAGAACAGGGTAGTTCGCCGGATTTTTGAAAATTTCGGGTATAAGGTAAAAAAACTCGACCGGGTTAGTTTTGCCGGACTTACCAGGAAAAATGTTCCGAGAGGGAGGTGGAGGCATTTAACCGAGAAAGAAGTTAGTATGCTGAAAATGAAAATATTCAAATAGGCCGGGTGTTCCGGGAATACTATTTCTGATGAAGATATTATTAACTTATCCGGTATTCTTCTTTTTTATCATGATAACAACAACCTTTTCCGCATCGGGACAAATGGTTGTTGAAGGTCGTGTAGTTGATGAGGACACGGGAGAACCGCTTGTTTTTGTAAATATAGTTTACAATGAAAGGGGAACCGGAACAACTACAGGTATTGACGGAACTTTCTCATTCAGGGTAAGTGAGCTTCCCGCTTTTCTCAAATTAAGCTATATCGGTTATGAGCCTGTTACATTATACCCTGAAAACATCGATTTTGCCACTCCTCTTCATCTTGAAATGAAAAAGACTGCCTATGAGTTTGAAGAACTGAAAGTGGTGCCGGGCTATAATCCGGCTCACAGGATAATAGAGCTGGCTTTCAGGAACAGGCGTCAAAACAATCCCGAAATGCTTCCTTCTTTTTCCTATACATCCTATAACAAGCTTTTTTTTACTCTTGTTCCTGACAGTCTGTTATCAGACAAAAATACGCCGGATTCCCCTGAAATCTCAATCAGGTTTTCCTTTTCCCGTGAAGGTGAGGAGACTGATACCATAACTTCCAAAGCTGCTGATGAAACCTTACCTGATACAGTCAAAACAACCGATTCCCTTTCAGTCGACACTCTCCTCAAGGCTGAACCTGATACTGTCACTTCCGCAGAAACCGAGAGAGCAGACTCCGGCGGGATAGAGATGAGGGAATTCCTTGAAAAGCAGCACCTTTTCCTTATGGAATCTGTAAGCGAAAGGGCTTATATGGGACCCGGAAGGAATAATGAGAGGGTGATCGCATCCCGGGTAAGTGGTTTTAGTGACCCTTCATTCACTTTGCTGGCAACCCAGATACAGTCCTTTTCCTTTTACGAGGACTTCATTTCCATTTTCGACAAAAAATATCTGAATCCCATAAGCAGGGGAAGCACATCGAGATACTCCTTTATTCTTGAGGACAGTATGTTCACTGAACGGGATGACACACTGTTCATTATTTCTTTCAGCCCTTATCCGGACCGCAATTTTGAAGGGCTGCAGGGGGTACTCTATATAAATTCGAACGGTTATGCAGTTCAGAATGTAATTGCGGAACCATATAAACCGGCCCGCATATTCACTATCCGCATCCACCAGAATTACAGGTTTGCAGATAACAGGCAGTGGTTCCCCTACCAGCTGAATACAGATATAATACTTGGGCAGGATAATGTTTCAACAGATGGTTCTGACAGGTACACGCTTGTTGGTTTGGGCAACAGTTATCTTTCAGATGTTGAAATAGAACCGGAGCTCAGAAGGAGGGATTTCAACCACGTAGATCTGGCAATTTCCCCCGATGCACACAAGCAAACAGAAGAGCTCTGGGATAAATACCGTTATCAGCCTCTGTCAGAAAAAGACCGGGAGACGTACCGGTTTATTGACAGTATTGGAGAAGAGGCCGGTTTCGACCGTACTTTAAGGATTCTGGAAACCCTTGTAAGCGGTTATATTCCATGGGGTGTTGTGAATATTGATTACAGGGGGCTTCTGGACTTCAATTATTATGAAGGATTGAGACCGGGATTCCGCTTTGTTACCAATGAACACCTCTCTGAAAGGTTCTCAGCAGGTGGTTATGTGGCATGGGGAACAAAAGACAGAGAGTTTAAATTCGGCGGACAGGCTGATCTTCTTGTTTACAGGCCGGCTGATCTGAAGATAGGGTTCATCTGGAGCAAGGACCTTGAGGAGAGGGGCGGGTATGATTTTCTGCATTCAGGCCACGGTTTTTCTTCCGAAAGCTACAGGCGGTTCATGGTTGGCAGGATGGATCGTGTTGAAAAACATCAATCCTTCATTGATTTCAGGATGATGAGACATTTGAAGAACAGGGTCTATCTTTCTTCATCCGATGTTCTTTCAACAGACGATTATATCTATTATGCGGCAGGAACTGAAAAAAGTTCGTTTCACTTTACAGAAGCCGGGATAAGGATCAGGCTTGCATGGCGCGAAAGATTTACGCAGACCCCCCGCGGAACATTGATATCCATGGGAACAGATTATCCGGTTTTATTGTTTAATTACGCAAGGGGAATTGATCTGCTTAATGGGGAATATGGCTATTCCAGGATGGAGGGACGGCTGGAGCATACTTTTCATACAACAAGGCTGGGGAAGACTTCAATTGTTGCGGAAGCCGGGGTGGTTGACGGGGATGTTCCCCTTCAGAAGCTGTACACCGGAAAGAGCAACTTCAGGGATTTTTCCCTTGAAGCTGCAAATTCCTTTGCAACCATGAGAATGGGAGAGTTCGTATCAAATGAGTTTATCTCTCTCTTTTTCCGGCAGGATTTTGAAAGCCTTCTTTTCAGAAAAGGCAATTTCCGTCCGGAGATTATTTTTGTTACCAGTATCGGATACGGAAGATTACCGGATAATTCACGGCATCTTAATGTTCATGCCGTTGCACCTGAGAAAGGGTTTTTTGAATCGGGAGTTGTAATCAATAATCTGTACCGGCAGCTATTTGTTGGGTACGGTCTTGGGATATATTACAGGTACGGCAGTTACTCCTTTCCGGAGGTTTTTGATAATTTTGCCTTCAAGCTCGCTTTTTCAGTCAACTTATGAGAGTTTTTTAATCCCCCTCACCCTGCGGCAGACAAAACGATATGAACAAATTGCGGGGGAGCCATGCGGGAAAAAGATTGAGCTTAATTCTTGTTATAAGTTAACTTGCAGAGATTAATTTAATAGACTAATTTATAAGAATGGAACATAAAGCAGGTTTTGTAAACATCCTTGGGAGACCGAATGTCGGCAAGTCAACGCTGATGAATGGGCTGGTCGGGACAAACCTCTCAATAATAACATCAAGGGCGCAAACTACACGTCACCGGATTATGGGGATTGTTAACGGGGATGATTTTCAGATTGTCTATTCGGATACTCCCGGTATAATAAGCCCGAATTACAAGCTGCATGAAAAAATGATGAAGCAGGTAAAAAGAGCTGTTTCTGATGCCGATATACTGCTTTATGTAACAGAGGTGGATGAGGAGCCGGAAAGCAACCGGGAGTACATTGACAGGATAAAAAAACTTCAGGTTCCGGTAATTGTGATTATCAACAAGATAGATCTCGGAACCCAGGAAAAGGTCGGCGAACTCTTTGAAAAATGGAGTGAGGAGCTGCCGGAGGCTACTGTAATGCCTGTTTCCGCAAGGGAGGGATATAATCTGGATGTGGTTTTTGAAAAAATCCTGGGACTTTTGCCTCCGTCACCGCCATTTTATCCAAAGGATACTCTTACTGACAAGCCCGAAAGGTTTTTTGCATCAGAGATAATCCGCGAAAAAGTTTTTCTGAATTACCGTAAAGAGATACCCTATTCGGTCGAGGTAGAGATTGAAGAGTTCAGTGATAGCGAGACTATTTTACGGATAAGGGCTGTAATTCATGTCCTTCGCGAAACACAAAAGATTATTATAATTGGAAACAAGGGGGAAGCTTTGAAAAAGACCGCCACAAGTGCAAGGATTGATATGGAGAAGTTTTTTGACAAGAAGGTTTTCCTGGAAGTTTTTGTAAAGGTGTCAAAAGACTGGCGTGACAAGGAACAAAAGCTGAAAGGATTCGGATATAAATAAAATTTGATAATGATGGGAAATATAGTTGCCATTGTGGGAAGGCCCAATGTAGGCAAATCTACTCTTTTCAACCGTCTGACCGGGAGGCGCAAGGCTATAGTAGACAGCGAGTCCGGTGTAACAAGAGACAGGCATTACGGCAAAGCGGAATGGAACGGAAGGGAATTCCCGGTTGTCGATACCGGGGGTTATATAACCGACTCGGGTGATCTTTTTGAAGAGGAGATCAGAAAGCAGATATCAATTGCAATTGATGAGGCGGATGTTATAATTTTTGTGCTTGATGTTTTAAGCGGGATAACGGATATTGATGAATATTTTGCCGGCATTCTCAGAAAAACCGATAAAAAGGTCATTCCGGCAGTGAACAAGGTTGATAATTCCGAAAGGTATTATGATTCAAGTTTGTTCTACCGGCTTGGACTTGGTGAGATATACCCGGTATCAGCAATTAACGGCAGCGGTACCGGAGAGTTGCTGGATGCAGTTGTAAAAGAGTTACCCGAAAAAGAGGCGCCTGAAGAGGAGGATGATCTTCCCCGCTTTGCTATAATTGGAAGGCCCAATGTTGGCAAATCGTCTCTTCTGAACTCCCTTCTGGGAGAGGAGAGAAATATTGTTACCCCTCAGTCTGGGACTACACGCGATTCAATATACTCAAGGTTCAATAAATTCAAATACGATTTCTACCTGGTCGATACTGCTGGACTGAGGAAGAAAACAAGGGTAAGGGAGAATATCGAGTTTTATTCTGTTCTGAGATCGATCAGGGTGATTGAAAATTCCGATGTATGCCTTCTTATGATTGATGCCTTACAGGGTATTGAATCACAGGATGTGAACATATTCAACCTTGTTAAACGGAACAATAAAGCTGTAGTCATCCTTGTGAATAAATGGGACATGGTGGAAAAATCTTCTAATACTGCAAGAGACTATACAAAGGCTTTGAAAGAACGGATAACACCATTTGATGATGTGCCTGTACTTTTTATTTCGGCTGTTAACCGCCAGCGTATTTTCAGGGTACTGGAAACTGCCGTCAAGGTTTATGACAATTACCGCAGACGTATTCCTACTCACGCACTCAACAAGCTTGTGCAGGAGGCAGTGGAGAACTTTCATCCTCCTTCCGCAAGAGGAAGGTATATCAGGATAAAGTATGCAACGCAGCTGCCTTCGCGTTCACCTGCATTTGTTTTTTTCTGTAATTACCCTGAGTATGTAAAAGACCCCTATAAACGTTACCTGGAGCACAGAATAAGGGAAAATTTCGATTTTTGCGGAGTTCCCCTGCAGATGTATTTCAGGAAAAAATAACCGTGCTACATTAATTAAACAGAGAAAACTTTTTCATTTTTGTTTTGTTTGAATCAGTTAAACAGATTATATGATTTTTACAGCAGATACCAAGATGGCAGACTTGGTGCATGCCAATCACCAGCTGCTTTATGTTATGAACAGGTTCGGCATAAGCCTGGGATTCGGGGATAAGAGTGTTGAACATGTGTGTGAAGAGAGCGGAATTGAATCTGGTTTTTTCCTGGAGATAGCCAATGCCTTTCATGATGAGGAGTATTTTCCTCAAAAACAGCTTCAAAACTACTCTGTTTCACAAATAGTCGACTACCTTAAAAAGACCCACCATTTTTATCTTATGGAGAGAGTTCCCGAAATTGAAGGGCTTATACAAATCATGATCAGCAAAGAAACCTCCCATAAAAAAAGCCTGGAGCTTGTAAGGAGTTTTTTCGGTGAGTACAGTGATGAGTTGTCTGCCCACATAAAACATGAAGACGAGATAGTTTTTCCCTATGCACTTGAGCTGGAAGATTTTTGTAAGAGATTGGAAAAAGCCGGAAAACCTCCTTCAATTATCAGGGGATACTCAATGGAAAAATTCATAGAGGAGCACGGAGATTTGGTGGAGAAGCTTTATGACCTGAAAAATATTATAATCAAGTATATGCCTCCTGTTGATAACCATAATCTTGCCAATCACGTTTTGTTTGATCTCTTCAGCTTAGAAAAGGATGTCCGGGATCATTCCAGGATTGAGGAAAAGATTATGGTGCCAAAGGTAATTGAGATGGAGAAGTTGATATCCGGCATTAAATAAAAGGTTCCCGTTATGCCCCAATTTTCGGTATTAATATGTGAAGGTTCCTATATTGTCAGGAAAGGTTTGGTGAAATTGCTTAAGGAAACAAATAAAACCCTCACGGTCAGAGAGGCTGCTGATGTTGAATCATTTATGTCTGTTCTCGGGTATTATGAGCCGGATATTATAATAATCAATCCTGATCTGTTCGGGTCAGGCAATAAACTGATTCGGGAGTTGCCTGAAAAATTCCGGGGAAGGGCAATTGCGTTAAGCAGTGAAGAGAAACGGGAAAATATCTCACTTTTCCCCCAAACTCTTTTGTACAGTGACTCAAAAAGTACCATACTTGAAAAAGTAAGGAAAGTATACGGAACAGTTAAAGGCTGCAGGGGGGCGAATAAGATGCGCGGAACTGTGATTACCGAACGGGAGAAGTTGATTGTGAGGTATATAGCATTAGGGTTAACCAACAGGGAAATTGCAGAAAAGTTATTTATCAGCACTCATACCGTTGTCACGCACAGGAAAAACATAACCCGCAAACTGGGTATCAAAACGGTATCCGGACTAACAGTATATGCTATCCTCAATAACCTGATCAATATTGAAGATATAAATAAATGATTATCCTGAAGATCCTTTAAATCTCCGGAATGATTAACACCTTCCTTTGTCCCGTCTGCCCGCAATCTGTTTATACAAATTAAACCGGTTAAACTTTTATCCCCATGAAAAGCACGTCATCCACCTGTTCGTGATCTCCCTTCCACAGGTAAAAATTGTTCTTAATGAACTTGTACTGGTCTTCCATCTGTTTATCGCATATATCGGAGATGAGATTCTTAAGTTTTACCATTTTGAATTTTTTTCCGTGGGGACCTCCGAACTGGTCAGGGAAGCCATCAGAGAACATATAGACAATATCGCCGGGGTTGAGCTGGAATGATTGATTATCAAAAGTTTTGTTTTCCATTACAAAACCGCCGATAGAGTTTCTGCTGCCTCTAAGGTAAATTAGTTCAGAGTTTTGCAATATTATTATCGGGCGCATTGCAGACGCAAAGCGCATGAATTTTGTTTTGACATCTATCTCACAAACCGTTATATCCATCCCGTCAACTGAGTTGAGGTTTTTGTCGATGTTCTGGTTAAGTGTACTGGTTATCTCCATGTCAAGTGTTTTAAGAACATCAGCAGGAGAATTAACGTCTTTACGCATGCAGATATCTTTTATGAGCGTTGTTCCTATCATTGACATGAAAGCCCCAGGAACACCGTGTCCGGTAGAGTCGGCACACACCACAACGAATTTTTCCTTATTAACCATATCGAACCAGTAGAAGTCCCCACTCACTATATCTCTTGGCTGGTAAAAAATGAATGATGATGAAAAATTCTCCTGCAGTTTATCAAAGGAGGGTAATATGCTTGCCTGGATCCGCTGCGCATAGTTAATACTGTCGGTTATATCCCGGTTTTTGGTTTCTATTTCATCCCTCTGCTTCACTACCTCCTTCGTCCTTATAGCCAGCTCATTTTCAATATGCTCCTTCTCTTTCCTGAGCTTGTGTTCTCTTATTTTTACGTACAAACGCAATGATATGCCAATAATTAATGCAATACCCAGGTAGAAATACCATTTTTTCCATAAAGGTTTACCTATGGTGATATTGAGTGTGAAAGGCTCTTCATTGTACATCCCTTCCGAATTGTATGCCCTGAGCAAAAAAGTATATTCACCGTCGTCTATCCTGGGATAATAGGCAAACTGCATATCTGTCGGCGAAGACCAGTCGAAATCGTATCCCTCCAGCTTATAGCGGTATTTAACCTGTTCCGGATTTGTATAGTCAAGCCCTATAAAATCTATTCTCAGCCTGTAACTGCCATAGGGAAGTATCACCTCCTCATGGATACTTTTTTCATCATCCGAAACCTGTATGGAAGTTATATTAATAATGGGAGGATTATCAGGTGCATTCTCCCTGCTTCCGTCGAATATTACCAGCCCCTTAGTTGTTCCGAAAAGCAGCTTTCCGTCCCTGTCCCTGAAAAAACTGTTGTAATTTGAACTTCCTTCAATACCGTTTTCATTTCCAAAAACCCTTATAAAATCATTCCGCGTATTTATCCGGCTTATTCCATGCCTGTGGCCAATCCATACATAACCGTGATGATCTGTTATAAGACTGTAGCAGTAATTGCTTGCAAGTCCTTCATCAATGGTGAAATGTTTTATTGTATCTGAGTAAATCTTAATCGCTCCGTTACCGTCTGTTGCAGCCCAGATGTCACCGTTTTTATCCTCTGCAACTGCAGTAAAGTTAAGGTCAATATTAGAAAGAAACAGATCCCTCCTGGTAGTGAGATTAATAGGACCTTTGCTGCGTGTAGCCGCCCAGATGTATCCTTTGCTGTCCTGGTGAAGGTCCCTTATAAAATTGTAGGGCAGTCCCTGATCAGTACCCAACCTTTCCGTCTCTCCTGTATTAAGATTGAAGCGGAATACGCCCCCGTTGGTTGCCATCCATAGTTCATTTCTAATGCTGTCAGTAAGCAGGTAATTGACTGAATTTTCCGATGAGTTGCGTGACGAAAAGTAGAGGGCTGCCTCGCCGGTTTGCGTGTCAAACCTGTACAATCCGCTCTGATGCGTTCCTGCCCATAAAGTACCTTCCTCCCCCGCGGCAAGTGCCGTAAATTCATCCCGTGGCAGGCCCTTTCCCGGAGGGAAAAACCCGGTCTCCGTCGGATCTTCCGGATTCATTTTAAGTATCCCCTGTTCACCACCCAGCCAATAATATCCTTCATGATATGCAACAGCAAGCACATTTTCCCCGAAATCCGCATGAGGTTCCGGATATATTGAAATTGCCTCATCGTTCAGAAGTGATATACCGTTTCCGTAAGTAGCAAACCAGTATATTCCTTCATTATCCTGAAAGACCTGTTTTATCATATTACCCGGCAGTCCGTTATCAGATGAATACTGTATTACCCTGTCATCTTCTTCGGCACCTTTTACAATCCTGTAAGCCCCGTTACCGAAAGTGCTTAACCAGACATCTTCCTTATTGTCAATAAAAATATGCTCAACATCTATTCCCGTTAGCCCCCATTTATCACCTGCGTTCACTGCGCTGAAAGAACCGGATTCCCAATCTTCAGCATACAGTTTGAAAACGCCTCTGTTAGTACCTGTCAGAAATGCTTCTTGATTATCCAGGTATTTTATAGCCTTTATGCTGACCGCGGGAATTTCCTCAATTTGCCCTGTTATGGCAGGTGCACGGTCACTGTCGTATTCATAAAGGAAAAGACCTTCGGATGTTCCCGCAAGAAGCCTTTCTCCGGATATCAGATAAACAGAATTGAGCATCATTTCGGAAAACTCCTCACTGAAGATCTCAACTGTCATATCTTTGCTTATACGGATAAGACCGTCTCTCTGACTTGCAACAATAATATTTCCCAGCGGGTCTTCATGAAAGCCTGTTATTGTAGTCCTAACCTGTTCATTTTCAATAAGGGTGAAGTTTCTCCCGTCATAAACAGTGATTTGTCCGTTGTTAAACCCGAACCACATCCTGTTGTCACTGGCGGTATAAGTTGATGTAGCCAGATCTGCCGGAATATTTTCTTGTCCTCCATTAGCCAAAAAGGTGAGTCCGTTAAAACGGCAAAGTCCGGGACCCGCCCCAAACCACATAAAACCGGCTGGGTCCTGGTTTATTGTGTATACAAATGAGTTGCAAATTCCACTCTCCACTCCGTAGTTCCTGAAGTTCAGCAGTTGTGGGTGTGAGTTGAAGATTACCGAGAAGCCAAGAATTATAGAAAGTATAATTGATTTGTAATTACTGTCTGTTAGCATTTTTTAAATATTAATAACATTTACTCCCTTCTTCTTACACCAATGCTGTACTTGTACTGGGGAATTCCGCCGATAGGTACAACGAAAAAGGGTTGCAGCTCGCCATACTGGTTCCTTATATTTATTACCACGTTGTTATTCCTGATAACTGGTGCTTTAAGCTTGTGGAACTGGATATCAAGTGTTGACCCCCTCTCTTCGGGAAAGATATCAAATTCATCCACAACCCATTCGTCATCGCCAGAGACGTTGAGGTGCTTTCCCTGCCGCTCTGTTGAGACAACCCGTATTTCCCCGTCGTAATCCCAGTCGAAATTGGATACTTTAAGCGAAACGGTTTCTTCATCTATAAAAGGGAATATCCGGGAAAGCTGCTCCGGATCGTTCCAGAGTCTGAAAGTGTAGCTGTATGCAAAAGCATTTCCACCTTCCACCGGCACATTCCGGTCCGTTTCAGTTGACATATAATATCTGTAAAGGTTTCCGTCATCACCTTCAATTCCCTGGGCAATTACCTTCAGAATGTATCCGCCGAATTTTTCCACGTATTCACCCTCCATAGGATTGAAAGGCCCGAAAGTGTACCATTTTTCAAGGTATTCGGGTTCGCTGCCGAATGTCCTGGAGACAAGCAGGTTGCCGCTCCTGTAATTCCCGACCGGCTCGGTTTCCTGTGCATCCGGATTCGACCACGCCTGATCTCCGCCGTATATTGAGAAGTTTACCCTGGTGTCCCAGTAGCCGTTTATCTCATCTATTGACGGGGAACCTGTGCCCGGGTTATAGACTCTTATATAGACAGGTTCATTGTGTTCTTCAGGTATAAGGAAAAAAAATGTTTGTGTGAAGTTGTCATCGCCCCAGGAGGGACATGCATCTCCACCAAAAGTGACAAGGTAGGGGATGTTCTCATCTTCTGTGGGTACAGGCTGTGCCTGGGTGGAGCCTGCAAGGCTGATAAGCAGCAGGGCCGGCAGAATAACTTTTTTCATATTAATTGTTTCTGTTATCATTCTTCTTCAAGTATAACAATAGTTTTATAAACACAAGCTTTTCTTTCGCCAAAAGGCGAATCAGGAGAAGAGGTAACACCGAGCGTTACGATATATTCACCGGGATGTTCGTAAGCATGTTCAGCAATATTTCCCGAATACTTTGTTCCGTCACCCATATCCCAGTAAAATTCTTCAATCTGGAAGTTCTTTAAAAATGTATATCTGCTGTCGAAGGTTACGCTTTCATCCACAAAAGCCGTGTCCGGAGATGTAATATAAGGTTGCTCGATATTTTCAAGCAGAAACTCATAAGAGGCCATTTCTGTCATCACCTCCCCGGTTATTTTATCCATTACGTTCAGGGTTATTATGTATGTGCCGGTTGTATCGAAGCAGTGTTCAGCTTCTAGTCCGTGAATAATCGTTCCGTCGCCCATATCCCATTCGAAATAAAAACCGGTTGTGTCCACATTCTCCCCTCTTTTTTCATAGAATATAAAGCAGTAGTCGTTTTCCTTCAGGCTGTCACACTGCGTGAAAAGAGGAAAGGTTGAATGAAAGTGATAAAGGTTGTCGCTGCCTTCCCTGTTAGAGGAAAAGTAACCCTCATCCAGGTTTTCTCCGGCAATATAACCGAAATCGTCGTAGTCAGAATTGAACGGCTCGGGGAGGGGGACAGGCGGCATCCACTCCCCGTTCCTGTAATCCGAGTAATATATATCCAGACTCTTTTTCTCGTTATGATCCGATGAAAAGTAGAGTCTTCCATTAGGATGTATAAAGGGAAATTTTTCGTTACCGGGTGAATTTATGGTACTGCCGATGTTCATGGGAGGCCCCCAGGCATCCCCTTCAATTGTACAGGTATATATATCCAGTCCGCCATATCCTCCGGGCATGTCACTTGTAAAATAGAGTGTTTTCCCGTCCCGGCTTATGACCGGATGACCTACGTTGTAATCAATGCTGTTGTAAGGGAAGGGGGTTATATCTCTCCAGCTGCCGTTAATATAGCTGGCAATGAATATCCCCAGCCTGGGCTCATCTCTTCCCCTGGCTGGAATGTTGCGGGTGAAATATACGGTGTTTCCGTCAGCGGAGAAACTTGCAGGTCCGTCATGAAAATTGCTTGAGAGCTCTCTTGATAGCATTGAAGGGGATTTCCATCCCTTTTCATCTTCTTTTTCGGTGTAAAAAATATTGAAAAAGTTTTCCCCCTCCTCAGTAAGCCTTGCTATCAAAAAGCTGGTTGTACGGTTGGATGTAAAGGCTATTCCATTCCTGTAGAATGCCGGCGAAAAATCATCAAAACTTTCACTGCTTACGGGCACGCGCTCAATGCTGTAAAACTCCTGACCGCCGGATAACCGGCAGGCAAGTATTAAAATAAGCCCTGCTGTTATTATCTTTTTACACATTTCTTAAAAATATCTCGGATTTACCGCCCTTCCCCGGTAAATAAAATCGTATATCAGCATTATTTCGTGTGATCCGTTGTTATATTTATTTAGTGTTCCGAGTGAATGGTCGTATGTATATCCTATTCTTAACTGGTCGTTGATCTGGAACTTTACAAGTCCAACCACCACATCCTCTATCCTGTATGATCCTCCCACCCAAAGGAAATTCCCGAAAATGAAGGAAAGGTTGGCGTCAACCTGGAGGGGATTTTCCCTGTCGTATTTTATAAGGAGTGAGGGTTTGATCCTGAATCCCTGATTGCCAAGCACAATGCCTGAAGTGAAAAGGTAGTTGTAGTTTTTCGGGTCGTGGTAAACGGATACCTTCCCGTTGCTGAGACTGTCGCTCAGGAACATCGGTATGGAAGCGCCGGCAAAGAAATGATTTGTATGGTAATAAATTCCAAAACCGAAATTAGGGATTATATCCTGAGAAGACTCTGTAAAGGAGATGTCTCCGGGGTCATGGACGTTTAATTCATTCCAGTTGGCATTTCTTATAGTAAGCCCGCCCTTTAATCCGAATGCCAGTCTTCCCCTTCCGGCATTGAATCTCCAGGCATAGTTTGTGAATATACTCAAATTGTTGCGGACATCGATCTTTTCGTTGAATACCAGCAAGCCAAGTGCAATATTCCGGTTTCTGAGCGGTGTGTGTGTGCTGAAGGTCTGGCTCACCGGTGCTCCTTCAAATCCCACCCATTGATTGCGGTATCCGGCAGATATATTAAGAGCATCACGGCTTCCTGCATATGCCGGGTTCAGAGCCAGTCCGTTTAGCATATACTGGCTGTAAACCGGGAACAGGTGCTGCGCAATATTATTGCAGTTAATTAAAAACAGTCCGGCTAATATGATTATAACTTTCTTCACTTTTTCACTCTTCGGATTATCTTCTGATAACTATAAATCCCTTGTATGTATATTTGTCATCAACCTCAAGTATATAGTAATACGTATCATTCGGAAGGATATTTCCGTTACGGTTCCTTCCGTCCCAGTCGTTCTGGTAGTTAAATGCCCGGTAAACCTCGTTTCCCTGTCTGTTGAAAACAACAAGACGGTTACTGGAAGAGTTTTCCAGCCCCTTTATCACAAAAAAGTCGTTTAACCCGCTATTGTTGGGAGAGAAACCTGTAGGAGCATCCAGGTCGCTTACATGTATGCTTACCAGGTCGGTACTGACGGGGCATACGCCATTTATTACACTCCATTCGAAAATATTTTCACCCATCTCAAGACCGGTTACTTCAGTCAGAGGGTCGTTTTCTGAAATTATATTGCCGCTTCCCGATACAATACCCCAAATACCTGTTCCAACCGCGGGCATCTCTGCATCCATAAATGTTCGGAAATCGAACTGCAGTGACTGATCTGGGCCTGCATTTGCCTGAGACGGTTCTTCGTAGAATGTTACATATATTATGTCTGATGCGGAACAGAGCCAGTTCACTTCAGTCCATACAAACTGATGGGTTCCGTATTCGGTTACAGTTCCATCAGCACCGGGATCGGAGGGATCAGGGTTAAATTCTGCTGATGTGTAAGGTGTGCTCCATGTACCGTTGCCGAAACTGGGCAATGCATCCAGTTCAGTTGTGAGTCCGCATGCCTCTGAATCTTCCCCGGCATTCGCATCAGGATAACCGTAAACAGTGACAGATGCAGTACCGGTAAGGTCCTCGTCCCTTGCCAGGCATCCGTAGGAGTCGGTTACAGAATAGATTGTGTATTCGAGTGTATTAGACTGGACATTAGTTTCCGGGGTAACTGCAACTTCAAATGTTTCGTCGGATATATCATTTATTTCTACAATAGTTGTTCCTTCAGTAAAACTTAGGTCCCACGGCCCGTCTCCGGAAAGACTGAATGTAAGAGTCGATTCATCGCCACTGCATATTTCGTCGAAGGTTTCGCTGATATGTGCGGTTGAGAAAGGGAAGAAGTCTACAAAAACCGTGTTGCTGGTATCCCTGCATGCATCACCCTCACCTGATCTGACAATACGCCTGAAATAGGCCGGATTTTTTATTGCAGGAGCTTCATGGTTTATGTCACTGTTAACGGTTCCCGATGCGGTCCAGGTCTCCTCGTCAGTGCTTGATTCCCAACGGTAGCTGTAAAGAGGCTCATCGCCTCCCTGTGGCTGAGACCCGTGAAACTCTTCAGGCTGGGTGTCATAGCAAATCGTTTGAGGGTTGCCTATTATATTATTCGTTATTGAAGGGAGAACGATTATCTCAATATGCTGAGATGTATCGGTGCACATTCCCGAATTGATAATCCTTCTGAAGAAGGTTGTTTCCGGCAGTACGCCGGGTGACAAAGATTCCGTGTCAGCAGGGTCGTCTGCATCTGTCCAGTCCGAAAGATCCGTACTCTGTTCCCAAAGGTAATTGTATGTGCCTGTGCCTCCTTCCGCCGGTGTGGCTGATTGCAGCTCGTCCGGAGCTATACCCTCACATACGGTCTGATCAGCCTCAATAATATTGTTATTAATAAGCGGGTGAACGTACACGGGCAGAACATCGGAAGTATCTGCACACATTCCTGAAGTTACGATCCGGCGGTATTGGGTTGTGTCTGTGAGTGCTCCGGGGGCATAGTCAATGCCGGTGTTGTCGCCTTCCCCCTCATACCAGTCCGATCCTCCCGATGCCTGTTCCCACTGGTATTCAAAAACACCTGTTCCGCCCTGTGCAGGTTCAGCACCGGTAAAAGGAGCAGGTGTATCACCTTCACAAATTGTTTGTTCTTCGCTTATCAGGTTTCCGAGAATTTTTGGCTGAACTGTTATTTCCATAACGTTGCTGGAATCAATAACCTGGTCGGGGTCATTGTCTTTCACAACCCTTCTGTACAGTGTTGTTTCAGTCAGAGCCTCCGGCTGGTAATTCTTTTCAACAGCCCCGGGTATTTGCTCCCATTCTTCCTGGGCGGGGGTTTTCCTGAACCATTCGTAGTAGTAGCCGTCAACCGGATGAGGAGCGCCTCCTTTCGGCATTGTCCCCTCTATCAATACCGGAGTTTGTTCTTCGCATATCACCTGTTCTTCCTTTATGCCGTTAAACAGGAAACCGTTCAAAGTCATTTCAACCCCTGTAAGGTTCCCGCCCGGATTTCCGTCACTTGCTCCGTGTGACATACCGCTTGAACCTGAACCAGGTTCATAATATTTGCCCGAAACCCCGCCTCCAAGATTGAGTGTTACTTCCCCTGGCAGATTGTGGATAGAAAGGATGGTCCCTCCGCCTCCTCCTCCGCCGGGACCGGACATTAAATCGTTCTGAACATTACCGCCGTTTCCGCCTCTGGCCCGGAGAGTGAGCTGGTTTTCAAAGTTGTCAACTGCCGCTATAATTGAACCTCCGCCTCCTCCTCCTCCGGCTCCTCCGTTTTCAGCATACTCTGTAACTGAACCGCCGTTTGAGATAATATAATGTCCGTTGCCAACAATCCTGTCTGCTATTATTATAACCATTCCTCCCCCGTTTCCTCCTGCGGAAGCCACTTCACCATTGCCTGATGTGGAGCCTCCTCCGCCACCGGCCATAAAGAAACGGCTCCCTATATACTCCTCGGTGAAAAAGTCATCCATCCTCTCCCCCGGAACCCCTCTCATCCTTTGGTCAATTTCACATGTTTCCTGTTCAAAACCACCGAGTCCGCCCTGTCCGGAATTAGCACCACCTCCTCCTCCTGCAAAATGGCCGTTTCCTCCGCCTCCGCCACCTGAGATCCTCCCCCTGCCATGGACAAAGTCATCTCCTATGGGTATCTGATCATCGCCCGTCCAGTAATATGTAACGGCGCCTTCTCCTTTTCTTCCGGCCATCTGGGAGCCTTCCGGGTAATGAAATTCCAGGTAGGCTTCGGGATTTTCTGAAGAACACTCATCTATTGTGCGCAATGTCGGAGTTCCGCCTGAAAAACCCTTTCCTGTGGCATTTATATCGGCCTCAAGGGTAAGAGTGTTGGTTACTATCAGTGCTATTACACCGCCCTTGTCTCCGTCCCATTCATCTGCTGTTAACTCTCCCGTTACAGTTGCATTTTCAAACCCCCTTACTCTCACAAGCTGTACTGTTTCAGAGGCGTTATAGGATTTCATCAGATCGCGGGTGAATATAATGCTGTTTCCGGTTATTTCACTGATGACAAGAAACTCGTAGTTTCCTGAATTGTTGAAGAATTGCTTTTTCCCCCAGTTGAGTCCTCCATCACTTTCATCAAGAGTGATCCCTATACCTTTCATTTGTATGATCAGAACGGTATCTCCGGGAGAGAAGAGATCCGGATCGTCAACTGTTACAGAGTTGTCTGAAGTTACGTCTGTGACTTTTGCGTAACTGTTTATGCTTCCGGAGATATTCGCCTGGGAATAAGATTCACAGAACGATATGCTAAGCATTAGCAAAGTGAAAAAAATATATATTCCGGAAGATTTCAGGTACAAAATAACAATTTTTGGTTTTAAAAAACAGCCCAGTATTTTTTGAATACAAAACATTCCGGGGTTACTGCCTTTGCCCCCCCCCCTGCAAATATAGAAACAATTTAACCGTTGATGCTGTGATGGTTAAAAGATCTTTCCGCACAACTTCAATTTATGTTACTTACGAATAAGAGGCCAATAATGTTTCAATTGGTTGCAGTACCCTGTAACCTGCAAATATATTAACGGCTTATGAGGAATATCTGTTTATGGGTTTTTTAAACCCCTGCCTGTTAAACCGGGTTCTTTCCTGCAGTGAAATTCACTCCTCTTTGAATACAGGCAGTCTGAAACAGAAAGTACTTCCTTTTCCGGTTTCGGTTTCAAACCAGATTTCCCCGCCTGAATTTTCAATTATATTTTTTGTTATTGCAAGCCCCAGTCCCATTCCACCCGATTTTGTGGTAAAATTGGGACGAAACATTTTATCTTTCATTTGTTCAGGAACTCCCTGTCCGGTGTCGGTTATCTTAACTGTGACTTTATCATTATCTGTATCAGTTTCAATTTTTATTTCACCCTTTTCGTTTTTCGGGATGGATTGAATAGCGTTTTTTATCAGGTTCAGGAAAGCACGGTTAAGCTGCTTTTTGTCCATGTAAACCGGAATATTGCTGTGATCCCTGAAATCAGTTACAAACTCAATATTATCATAATTCACAAACAACTCAAGTGCATTTTTTAACTGCTTGACAATATCTGTCTTTTGAGGGCTTGCTTTAGGCATTGTGGCAAAGTTTGAGAACTCTGTTGCTATTGCAGACAGGTTTTCTATTTGTTCAATAAGCGATTTGCAAGTGCGGTCGAAAACTTCTTCCCACCTGGGAGTCTTGTCCTCCTTAGCCCTTTGCAAGTGCTGAACACTAAGTTTCATTGGAGTAAGAGGATTTTTTATTTCGTGTGCTATCTGTCTTGCCATTTCCCTCCAGGCACCTTCACGTTCTGATTTGGCGAGGAGTTCAGCGCTTGTCTCCAGTTCGGTGACCATTCTGTTATAATCCTTTACAAGGTTTCCTATCTCGTCATCCCCCCTGTAGTTTATCTGTTCGTTGCTTTGTTCAAGTTTTATTTTCCGCAGTTTGTCCTGTAGAAGTTTGAGGGGTTTTGTTATCTGGTTTGATATAAATATTGCAATAACAATTGTTATGAGTATAAGAAGTGCATAAATGTTGACAACTGCAACCACAAGAGTGTATATTTCCTTCTGCAGGTCGCTTTGCCTTGTAAAATAGGGAAGGTTAAGGTAAGCCAGCACCTTATTGTCAACATTCGTGAATGGAACATATGCTGACAGGTAGGACAATTTGCCTATTGCTTCTTTGTGAACAAACCTTGGATTTTTTTCAATAACCATACTGGAATAAGCGTAGGGGTCCATTATTTCGCCGGTTAGCTCAAGCTCAAAAATTTCCGGACGTGAAGAAGCATAAAGTTTCCCTTCAAGGTTATACAGGTTGATATCAGTATAAAAAACATTTGAAAGGTCGATCAGCATTCCGGTAATATAATCGCTCATTTCAGGAGGAAGCTCCTTTTCCATCCCAAACTCGGTTTCAAGTTCAACCGTTACGGATTGTATTTTTTCAGTGATATTTTCATACTGTTTGTTTTCAAATTGCCTTATATTGTAATAGATTGTTCCTGCCCCGACAATTACCAGTGAAAGCAAAAGAATTGATATCATCGACAATTGAATGCGGCTTTTAAGGCTGAGCCTGAATTGACTTCTCTTGAGGGGCAGGTTGTATATCAGAATTGATATGCCGAGCAGTGTAAAGAAGAATATGAAATTATATGAAAAGGAGGTAAGTATATTGATTGTTTTGGTTTCCGGCTTGCTCAGTATTATTGAGTTATCTTCATCTAACCTGTAAATCAGATGGCAGTACCCGTCACTTTCCATGAATGTGAAAGCTTTCTCTTCATCTGTATGGTATTTTGACTCGAGTGCATATGGGAAATCGCCATGACGGGTGATCAAATTGTTTTTGTGATATTTTGCATATGAATAGTTCCTTATTGCAGGGTGGCGTGTTAGCTCCCCTTCAATGAGAAGTTCCGGGTATCCCAGATGTTCGGTTATAAGCCTCGAATCAAGCGAAACATAGACAGTTTTTTCATAGGGGTAGTGATCATACTGGAAAGATATTGAACCAAGGTAGCTTATTTGGTTGTTAAAATTGTCCAGGAAGAAGAAGTCAGATTCCGGATTGATCCTGATACCGTAATTGTAAATCATGTCTTCGAAAAATTCGTAACAATCGACCAGTTCATGAGTGCTTTCGAGATAAAGGTCGAAATCGGGAGCGCATGCCGCTACTTGCATGTCGTATTTTCTGAAGAAACTGTTGAAATAATTAACATCAAGGTAGTCGAAAAGCTCAAACTCATCATAATCCATGCTCCCGAGCATATCCTCAAGCAATGTATCGGATGCAAGTCTTTGTTCAACATCTTCAAGCAGAAATTCAGCTATCTGGTCACGTTCATTGGCAAGGTTTACCACCAGCACTTTACGTATGTTGTTCTCCTTTTCCCTGCTTTTATCGGTTACAAAGTAAAGTGTGAACAGTGATACAATAAAAACAATCAGCACCAGGTTGGGGTAGCTGAACCGCGATTTGTAGTACCTGATATAAAAAATGTAGCCCAGCACGGCAAGGTAGAAAAATGCTGAGAAAATGCTGAGGGTATATCCGGATGCATAATAGATCAAGACTCCGCACGCAGAAATTATGAGTGAAATAAAAACAAAATCTCTCAGTCCTGCAAGCTTAGATGCAATGCAGACAATCCGGTCTGCAAACATCAGGAATGAAGCAAAAAGGAATGCTATTGCCAGGTATGCCAGAAAACTGTAAAGGTTGAGGTAGAAAAAATTGTGTACTTCCAGTTGTATACTTGAATTGATTATCAGTCCGGTAAAAAGATAGTGAAAGTAAAGAAATATCAATATAAGGAAAGATTTCAGCAGTATAATAACCACAAGATTCCTGAAGTAAGGCGGATTTGTGCCGCCTGTTGTGGACACAAAAAAATATTTTGAAAAAAGAAGTGAAATATAGAAAAGCAGGACAGCATTTATAAGCAGATCACCCAGCGAAGGGAAAGCAAATGATTTTGCATAATGGTGGGGGGCAAACAGGGTAAAAGCCGAAAATATTTCAGGGAATCCGTACTTGAGCATCATCCAGCGAAGCAGGATCAAAAAGGCTACAACTATTGCAAACCATGTATTTATTCCTGTTTGAGAGCGGATATTCAAAATTTTGAAGCTTTTATAGATAAGCAACAGTATAAAGGCAAAAGAGATAAAATACAAAACGGCGCAAAGTCTGGTGAATGATTTGCCTGAAACCGGAGGATCCGGAGGCATAAGTGAGAAGAGATATTCTCCCTTTCTGTTTCTAACAGGGAATCCCTTTTCTGAATCGAGTCCGAGTTTCACTTCCTGTCCGGGCCTGAAGTCGTCATTGTAAGAATTTAACAAAAACTGATTTTCAAACAGATAGTCGTTTTTTACCAGAATAAGGCCGGCAAGTGTTATGTCGGCTGACTTTTTTCTTATAGTCGCATAAACAGCGTTACCGGTAAGAAGCAAAGGCTCTTTTTGCTCTGTTATTCTTTCAAGTGATTGTTCAGGGACAACGTTGCTGTTCCAATATTTAAGCGATTCATCTTTATAGACAAGAATAACAATTTTCTCTTTTTCAAATATTTCGAAATAATCTCTGCCAGAATTTTCTATGAAGTGAAACAATCCTGATTTATTTATTTCATGAGATATTTCCTCTAACAGGGTTTCGGTTTTCTTCTCTTTTCTGTGGAGTGTTTCTGTAAAATTATCTTTGTTAACAGGACTGAACTCGAGATAATCGAGTTTTGCCTCGATCAGCAAGGCGGTTATCATGGCAAGAGCTGACGCTGCAAGCGGCCAGTATTTATATATTATTGAACTCATCTTTTCCGGTCATTAATTTGTTTGCCAGGTAACTGAATAACGCTGTCTGTTTTTGTTTCATTATTCATGATGGTACGGTTCTCCCTTCATTATGGTAAAAGCTCTGTAAAGTTGTTCAAGGAATATAATCCTTACTATCTGATGTGAAAAGGTCATTTTTGAAAGAGAAAGGGTTAACTGTGCCCTTTGGCGAACTTTACCATGAAACCCGTATGCTCCGCCAATAATGAAAACCATGTTTTTTACACCTTCGTTCATCTTTTTACTTATAAACTCAGAAAATTGCACTGAACTGAGTTGTTTTCCCTTTTCATCAAGTAATATTACAAAATCATTTTCATTGATCTCCCGCAGAGCCAGGTCACCCTCTTTTTCTTTAACCGATTCAACCGGCATTTTCCCTGTTTTTTTAAGTCCGGGCAGGGTTTTTAACTGAAAAGAAATATATCTTGATATTCTTCCGGCATACAATTCTTCTCCGTCTTTTACGAATATTTTGTCGGTTTTCCCGGTTAACAAAAGTTTAATAGCCATCTGGTTTTTAAATAATTTTTTCAGGGGTTCAAATATTCTTAACGCGACTGGTTGTTGGCTTGATTTTTGTGGTATTTTTAGGATGTATAAATTTCTTTCAAAACGGATTTTGCAGGGTCTGTTTGGTTTATTTAATTGTTTTTGACCTTCATTAAATTTATTCAATTTTAAAACCTTAAATGTAATGGAAACAAGATTTATTTCAACATTTTTGATTATTTCATTATTGTTTTTGACCCCGGTTTTTTCCTCAAATCCTACAGGCATTCCCGAAGGGATATCAAAATCCATAAATGAAGGTGACTGCAAGGAGCTGGCCAGGTTTTTCAACAACAATATCGAACTTATGATATTGGACAACGAAGATGTTTACAGCAAATCTCAGGCCGAACTTATAATGAAAGATTTTTTCAGCAAATATCCTCCGGCCGAATTTGTTATTGTCCATGAGGGCGGCAGGGAAGCTTCCAGATATGCTATTGGCAGACTTGTTACTGAAAAGACTGTGTTCCGTTTATATTTTTTGTTACAGAAACTGGAAGATAACTTCTTTATTCACCAGATGAGAATTGAGCCTGATGATAAGGAATGACATTTTAAAAAAGTTTATTGATAATGCTATTAAAGAGGATGTGGGGGATGGAGACCATTCTTCGCTTTCATGTCTTTCCCCCGAACTTGAAGGGGCAGCCAGTCTTAAAGTAAAGGAGGATGCAATTCTGGCCGGTGTTAATATTGCATTGATGGTTTTTCATGTAATAGATGACCGGCTGGAGATGGATATAAAGATAGAGGACGGTGAAAAGGTGTATGAGCGAGATGAGGCGTTTGAAGTGAAAGGAAGTGTTCATTCCATACTTAAGGCTGAGCGGCTTGTATTGAATATAATGCAACGGATGAGCGGCATAGCCACGCAGACCCGCAGGTATGCAGATGAACTTAAAGGTTTAAAAACAAAAGTCCTTGATACCCGTAAAACCACACCAGGTATGAGACTTCTTGAGAAAGAGGCTGTGCGTCTGGGAGGTGGAGCAAATCACAGGATGGGGCTTTACGACATGATCCTCTTAAAGGACAATCACATCGATTTTGCCGGGGGGATCAACAATGCCGTGACAAGAGCCGTTGATTACCTCCGAAAAACCGGAAGAGACCTCCGTATAGAAGTGGAGGCAAGGAACCTGGATGATGTAAGACTGGTTGCAGGGAATGGTATGGTTCACCGGGTGATGTTTGATAATTTTTCAGTGGATATGACCAGGGAGGCTGTTGAAATTGCCGGAGGCAGGCTGGAAACTGAGTCTTCCGGAGGAATTACACTTGAAACTGTTCGTTCATATGCTGAATGTGGTGTTGATTTTGTTTCGGTCGGCGCACTTACGCATAATGTGAAAGGTATTGATTTAAGTTTAAAGGCAACATTTTAGGTTAACCTGTGGATCAATTCAATTCCTTACTTTAAGCAATATCTGCCTTGGCTTTTCCAGGAAGTGGCATGTTCATAATATAAAAAAGGCTGCCACATATGACAGCCTTTTTTGCATCTCATAAAATAATATTCACTTTAATTATCCGGGTTGTAATCTTTTAAAGTTTTCATCAGTTTTTTCCTGCAAAAGAAAATTCTGCTCTTTACTGTTCCAATGTTCAGGTTCAATGCATCGGCAATTTCTTTATATTTGTATCCTGAAGTGTGCATTTTGAAAGGAATTTTAAAATCATCAGGAATGGATTCTATCCCTCTTTTTATTTCCTTCATAGAGATCACCATATCTGGTTTGCTTTTATCTGAATCATTTCCCTTGTTAAGAAAATAGAGATCCTTTGTGTTATCAAAAGTTGTATTTCTTTTTATGGTTTTTCTGTAATTGTTAATAAATGTGTTTTTAAGGATTGTAAATGTCCAGGCTTTCAGGTTTGAGTTGTCTTCAAACTGATCCCTGTAGCTTAATGCTTTCAGGAAAGTTTCCTGTACAAGATCATGTGCATCTTCATGATTTGAAGTAAGGCTAAAGGCAAATCTTTCCAGTTTATCCTCCAGTCCTGTTAACTTATGATTGAATTCTACTGCAGTCATAACATTAATATTTTGTGATTGCACCTTCTTTAATTGTATAACAAATATAATAACAAATTAAACAATAAACAAACAAAATAAGGATAAAATTGTCTTAAAAAATCATAAAAGTCTAGAAGCACCTGACACACAAGTAATTTAGAATCATTCAAAATAACTCAGTGTGCAGGCAAAAGCGCCATAAATTGAACAATAAAAATTACTATCGACCCAATTACAAATAACAAATCCCTGCATGCCCCTGAAAAAGATTGCTGGCGGAATTCATTATAATTAGGGAGGAGCTGCAATATAAATTACACTTAAATGAAAAAATTTCCGTTGCAACTATTCGGGGTGTTATTTCAATGAACAATTTTTGATGCATGTATTGTAAAATTTTTCGCATCCCGTTCCAAATGCTCCACCGGTTAGGATGACGACTTTATTTTCTGCTCTTTTCTGTCAGAATTCATTATTGCGAATTAATAACATAAAATTAATTACATTAAAAAAGAAGAAGTTACACTATTACTGAAAAGATTTACATTATTCACACTGCTCTTATATCTCTTATTGCCGTATTTTAGCCATATCAAGTTCAGCGCGAAAGTTTAGTAAATCAATTTTGCTTTGCGGAGGGTTTGATAACAGAAGGGAATCAATTTCTGAAAAATTAATTAATAGAATCCATTATGCTGCAAAAATGTTCCATTGAGTTTATCTTTTTAAGATTTTCCGGGAGCTTTCCGGTCAAAGCCGAAGTCTGATATCCTGTAAAAAAAATCTTTTGCCGCGGGAAGGATTCGGAGAGGTAAAAAAGATATTCTTTCATCTTTTCCGGTGATATTCCGGTTGTAAAAGTTGTAAGGAAATAGTCTGCTTCTCTTATTGAAACTATATGTTTCAGATTGTCAAGCGGCACTTTCTGTCCGAGATAAATAACTCTGTGACCCCTCCTTTTTAACAGGTAAGAATAAAAAAGCAGGCCAAGCTCGTGTAGTTCATTATCGTGAAGAAAAAGTATAAAGGTTTTTGCATCGCTCCGTGGAGAAGCTTCCTGACCGTCAATTGCAACAATCAGTTTCTGCCTCAAAAGATTTGAAACGAAATGTTCCTGGGCCGGAATGATAGAACCGGTTTGCCAGAGCAATCCCACCTTTTCGAAAAATGGGTGCATAATTTGCACGACTGATTCCTCAAATCCAAATTTAATTATAGAATCACCGAGTATTTTTTTGAACTTGATATCATCCAGATCCAGCATTGAAACTACCAGATTCTCTATTTGAGTGAATGCATCTGAGGTTTCGTTGGTAAGGTGCATCACCTTTTCCTTTATACTTTCCTGGCTGAGTTTGGCAATATGCGAGATCTTAATCCCGTGGCGGTTCAGGATTGCAATATTGAGAAGTCTTTTAAGATCATCGTCGCTATAAAACCTTATATTGGTCTTTGTTCGCTGAGGAGTTATTATTGCATGCCGCTTTTCCCACATACGAAGTGTGTGTGCTTTAATACCCGATAACTCTTCAAGATCCTTTATAGAATACTTTGGCATCGATTTTTCCTTCATATTTATCCACTTAGTAAACAATGCAGTTAACAAAAAGTTGAGTGTAATATTCCCGATCCGGGAAAATATATAATTATTTTTTCCTTGCCAGGAATAAACCATCCCTGACCGGCAGCATAAGAGTTTCAACAGAGGGGTCGGCTACAGCCATTTTGTTGAATTCAGCAACCCCCGATGTTGACGGATCGGATGTTTCCGATTCATCCAGCACCTTGCCATTCCAGAGTACATTGTCAGCTATCAGGAAACCTCCCCTTTTCAGCTTTGGTAATACAAGCCTGTAATAATCCGGGTATTCCCTTTTTTCAGCGTCAATAAACACAAGGTCAAAAAGAAAATCCAATTGCCCGATTATATCCAGAGCGTTACCGTTGTACTGAGCTATTTTTTCCTTCAGTCCTGAACGCCTGAAAAATTCTGCTGCAAAACCGGTAACCTCATCATTTATCTCAATTGTCCTGATATGCCCTTCTTGTGCAAGGCCCCTTGCCAGGCAGATTGTTGAATAACCTGTGAAAGTCCCTATTTCCAGAATCTCTTTTGGTTTCAACATCCGGCTTATGAATTCAAGAATCTTTCCCTGGTAAGCTCCTGATATCATTCTGGGGTTGAGTATTCTGAGATGGGTCTGTCTGTTCAGTTCACTCAGCAGCTCGTCTTCAGGAGAAGTATGACTGGTAATATATTCTTCAATTTTCGGTTCAAGATACATTATCACAGAATTTAGAAGTAGGTGAGTGATGTCAATTTTTCCGGTTCAAAAACATCGTTGGCCATTTCCATCAGATCTTCCGATGTTATATTTTCAATAATATTGAATATCTGGCCGGATGAGTAGAGTCTGTTGAAAAGGAGGTAGTTCTTTCCCATTGTCTGCATCAGATGCTCCTTGTTTTCAAAGGACATTACAAGCTGTCCCGTAAGCTGCCGTTTTGCATTGCTCAACTGAATAGTGCCCAGCTTTTTCTTTCTCAGCCTGCTGAATTCCTTCATTACTATAGCGATGCATTTCTCAAGGTTTTCCCTGTAAGTTCCGAAATAGGCCCCGAATATTCCAGTATCGGTGTAGGGTGTGTAATGTGATTCAACATTGTAGGCATAACCTTTCTTTTCCCTCAGAGCAATATTGAGTCTGGAGTTCATGCCCGGACCGCCTGTAATATTGTTGAGCAAAGCCATTGTAAAACGGCGTCTGTCTTTTAAATCAGGCGCAATATTCCCG
>SL_3KL_010_SEDDRAFT_10000216_pt1 | contig 42811 bp, 35 predicted proteins | sample SodLakKL_010_SED_2_FD_10381 | JGI IMG/M metagenome (IMG submission 10381) | reverse complement strand
AACGCAAAAACTAAGTTACTGAAAGCCAATCAGTTACGTGTCTTGATGTGGGCGCTGAGGGATTCGAACCCCCGACCCCCTCGGTGTAAACGAGGTGCTCTGAACCAACTGAGCTAAGCGCCCGAAAATAATTTCATGATTTCAACCAGGATTCGAAATCCCGGCCCTCCCGATTGTACTGCATCGGGATGTTCTGAACCAAATGAGCTAATCCGATCTATTTGTAAAGAATGTCAAATATAAGAACTATATCAATCCGATAAAACAGTTTTTACTAAACAAAATTTTTTTATTTATTACATATAAGTTAACGCTGTTAAGTTGTGCCAATATGCTCATTTAAAGAGGTTTTATGATGATAAAATCAGGTTCAAAAAAAGAAGTGGTTTTTATTGATGGAGGCAGAACACCATTTTTAAGGTCTCAAACGGAATTTAAATCGTTTTCTGCATTTGATTTGGGGCGCGTTGCTATTTCCGGGCTGGTGAACTCCACAAAACTTGACGGAAGGCATGTTGGCCACGTCTATTTTGGGAATGTGATCCAGGATATCAATACCAGCAACATTGCAAGGGAGGTTACCCTGGCAGGCGGTTTGCCCGGAACTGTGCCCGCCACCACGGTATCGATGGCATGTATCTCATCAAATGTGGCATTAACGATGGCAGCGGATGCAATCGCAAACGGTACGATTGATTGTGCTATTGCCGGCGGAGTGGACGCAATGAGCGATATTCCCATCCGTTTCAGGAAACCGTTCAGGCAAAAATTGCTGGAAATCCAAAAATACAGGAAGCCAACCGACTGGCTTAAATTTTTTAAAGGGCTGAGGCCGTCTCATTTGCTGCCGGAAGTACCGTCGATTTCCGAATTTTCTACCGGGGAAACAATGGGACAGAGCTGTGATAAAATGGCTGCAAAGTATAACATTGAGAGAGAGGAGCAGGACGCTTATGCCCTGCGTTCTCACCAACGGGCACACGAAGCAACAGAACAGGGATTTTTGGAAAATGAGATTTATCCGGTTCCGATCAATAAAGGCAGCTCGGTAATTAAATCTGACAATGGAATCAGGGGAGACAGTACTCTGGAAAAACTCTCTTCATTATCACCGGCATTCATCAGACCGCACGGAACGGTAACTGCGGGGAATGCCTCCTTTTTGACGGATGGCGCATCGGCGGGACTGGTAATGGAAAAAAACCGTGCGCTGGAGCTCGGCTATCAACCCAAAGCCGTTATCAAAAATTATGTTTATGTAGCCCGGCAGCCGGGAGATGAGCTGCTGCTTGGGCCGGCATTTGCGGTTCCCAAAGTATTGGATTTGATGAACCTGGAATTGAGTGATATTGATGTGTTTGAATTTCATGAGGCGTTTGCCGGGCAAATGCTCACGGTTTTGAAAGCTTTGGACAGCAGCGATTTTGCAAAAAATAGGTTACAGCGTACAGAAAAAATTGGTAAAATACCGGATGAGAAACTCAACAGGTGGGGCGGATCGCTGTCTGTCGGCCACCCGTTTGCCGCAACAGGAATGCGGCTGGTTACTACGGCCGCAAACCGGTTAATCCGGGAAAATGGCCGTTATGCATTGATAGCTGCCTGTGCCGCCGGCGGACAGGGTCATGCAATGATAATTGAACGTTATCAGGAATTATAAATACAGCGGAAATCATAAAAAATTTGTAGAAAAATGGCTAAGACGAAAATTATCCGTTTGAAAATTGAAGATCAGGTGGCAATGGTATGGCTGGATACTCCGGGCGAAAAAGTGAATAAATTAAATGAACCGCTGATCGATGAATTTTCTGAAATACTTGATAAGATTGAGTCTGATAAGAGTATTGATGGGGCGGTTCTGATAAGCGGCAAAGAGGAGAACTTTATTGCCGGCGCCGATATCAACATGTTTAAAACCAGGGAGACATCTGAAGAACTGGAAGAATTGAGCCGTACCGGGCAGAAAATATTGAACAGGGTTGAACAGAGCCGAAAGCCAATTGTGGCAGCTATAAACGGTTCGTGTATGGGCGGAGGCACCGAACTTGCCCTGGCTTGCCATTACCGGATTGTATCCAATCATAAATCAACAAAAATAGCACTGCCTGAAGTGAAGCTGGGGTTGCTTCCCGGAATGGGAGGCACCCAAAGGCTGCCGAGGCTGATCGGCATCCAGAAAGCGCTGACTTATATGCTTACAGGCAAAAATATGTACAGCTACCAGGCCGGCAAAACCGGTTTTGCCAACGAGATGGTGCATCCGAGTGCACTGGAAACGGCCGGAATTAAAGCTGTTAAGAAGCTTAAAGAGAAGAAAACCAAACAGCCGGACAAGCGCTCGTTTGCAGAAAAAATTCTTGAAAGCAATCCTATCGGCAGGAGTATTATTTTTTCCCAGGCCCGCAAACGATCAAAAAATGAGACGAAAGGTAATTATCCGGCGCCGCCCAGGATCATTGATTGTGTGGAATTCGGCTACAAAAAGGGCAAAGAAAAAGGCCTTGACTATGAATCGAGAGCTTTTGGAGAACTGGCTGTGACACCTGAGTCGAGAGCTTTGGTTGCGCTCTTTTTTGGCATGACAGATGCAAAGAAAAATCCCTGGGAAAAGAAAAAATCAGACGTAAAAAACATTGCCGTTTTGGGCGCCGGTTTGATGGGAGCAGGTATAACGGAAGTCAGCATTGAACAGGGCTATCATGTGTGGCTGAAAGACCAGGATATTGAATCGGCCCTGAAAGGTGCATCAGAAATTGAGAAAAATCTGAATAAAAAGGTTCAGAAAAGAATTTTGACAGATTTTGAACGGGACAGCAAACTGAGCCTGATTCATGCCACAGACAATTACGACGGGTTTGAGAAGATTGACCTGGTGATAGAAGCCGTTTTCGAAAACCTCGAACTGAAACGAAACATTGTGGATGAGATTGAAACCTGCACCGGAGAGGAGGCCATCATTGCTTCAAATACATCATCTCTGCCCATTTCCGAAATTGCGGCGAAGGCGAAACGCCCGGAGAATATTATCGGGATGCATTACTTTTCGCCGGTTCAGAAAATGCCGCTGCTGGAGATTATCAAAACCAAGAAAACTTCTGTGCGGGCTATTGCCACTGCTTATGATGTGGGGGTTCAGCAGGGAAAAACCGTTATTGTTGTGAATGATGGCCCGGGATTTTACACCACCCGAATTATTTCCACCTTTATGAATGAAGCACTGCTGCTTCTTGAAGAGGGAGCGGCAATCGAGCAGATTGAAAGGGTGATGAAGCAGGCCGGTTTCCCCGTTGGACCGATTGCCCTTTTCGATGAGGTAGGAATTGATGTGGGCGCCCATGTTGCCGGGGTATTGAATAAATTGTTCAAACAGCGGGGAGCCAAAACCAGTAATAAAGCTTCTGTTCTGCTGGAAGCGGGCTACAAGGGTAGGAAAAACCGAAAAGGATTTTATAAATACGAGGAAGGCTCAAAAAAGAAAAAGGGAATCAATAAGGAAATTTACTCGTTTTTTGGCGGGCCAAACAGAAAATCTTTTAAAGACAAAGAAATCCATCAGCGGATGCTGATGATTATGGTGAATGAAGCCGTTCTGTGCCTGCAAGAAGAAATTCTACAGAGCCCGAAAGACGGAGACCTCGGCGCCATTTTGGGGTTGGGTTTCCCGCCGTTTTTAGGCGGGCCGTTTCGATACATTGACCGGGAAGGCCTCGAAGTTACTGTTGATCTGCTTGATTCACTTGAATCTGATCACGGTATACGATTTAATCCTGCAGATTTATTAATAGAAAAAGCCGATAACAATGAACGGTTTTATTCATAGTGTTGTGTCAATTATAGATTATTAGGTTGTGAAAGACTTCCGAAGTCTTACAGGTTTAAATAAAACATTGTCTAATTTTATCATTCAAGCCTTTTTGTAAGTGTTGATGTAGACTTCGGAAGTCTCAGATATATTCCCGACAATCTATTGTTTGGCACGGCAATAGTTTTTTTTGTCGGATTATGTGTTTGAATTTTAATCACTTGTTTTGATTGAATAAAGGCTGAAAGTGAATTAAACCCGGTTTTTCTGGTCTAATAGACAATCTTTTGTATTTTAATATTATAAATTAAGTAGTATGCAGTTAGGTTATTATTGCCGCATTTGTAAATCATGAATTCAGCATTATTACAGTTACAATTTTTTGAGATTAAGGCATTATTTATCTTTTCACCCTAAAGTAGGGAGGACGTATTATGAAAGATTTTTGGAATCAGCGATACACCTCAAAAGAGTACGCTTACGGTATTGAACCGAATGAATTTTTCAGGCATCAGATTGATAAACTGAGGCCCGGCAAACTGCTGCTGCCCGGCGAGGGTGAAGGCAGGAATGCCGTATATGCTGCAAAAAAGGGATGGGAGGTTACTGCCGTGGATTTCAGTGTGAAGGCAAAGGTTAAAGCCAACCGGCTGGCATTCAGGCATCAGGTAGAGATAAATTATCTTGTGGATTCACTTCAAAATGCTGAACTCCCTGAGGAGAATTTTGATGCTGTTGGATTTATTTATCTGCATTTGAACTCTGAAGATCTTAAAAAAGCAATGGAGAAAATCCAGAACAGCATGAAGTCCGGAGGTGTAATGATTTTTGAATGCTTTTCTGAAAAACAATTTGGCCGGAGAACAGGAGGGCCTAAAACCCTGGATCGGCTCTATACGGTTTCACAAATCAACAATGTGCTTAGTGAGATGGATATTGATTACTTGCAGGAAGTAGAAATTCCACTTGATGAGGGAGAGTTTTATCAGGGGCGGGGTATGGTCATCCGGGCGATTGTCTCAAAGCCCTGATACCATATCTATGATCTATTTTCTGGGAAACCGCGCCAAAGGATTCCCGAAGGAGCAATATTTCGTAGGGACTTTTACCTATGGATCACAACTCTGACAGGACCCCGACAGCTGTCGGGGACTCTGTCAGGTTGTTACATTCGAGCCGCTAAACACTTACTTCCAATAAAAGTTTTGGAATTAACCTCTCTCAAGCAGTTCTACCCGCTTTTCAAGCCTGTCGAGTTTTGCCTGGATTTCATTCAGCATGTGAATGATAATGATGTGAGTTTTTTTGGCATCAATACCCACAACACTCTCATCACTGGCAATGGCTTTTTCGATTTGATCCAGTTCGGATTTCGGGATATCAAAGTTCATACGGCATCTATTGTTATGTCAATTGTAGATTTTTAGGTTGAGAAAGACTTCCGAAGTCTTTCAGGTTTTAATAAAACATTGGCGGATTTTATCTTTCAAAGTTTTGCAGTGTTGATGTAGACTTCGGAAGTCTCATATGCCCGTTATTCTATTGTTGAAACAACACTATTTATTGGTTTCAAAACCTGCACCGGCAAGATCTTCAAATCCACCGATGTTATAGACGTTTTTAAAACCTTCTTTTTGCATCAAACGGGCAGCCTGTCCGCTTCTGTTGCCAGACCGGCAATAGAGATAGTAGGTTTGATCTTTATCTAAAGAGTCGATCTGCTTCTGAAAATCTCCATTCAAAAAATCGTATTGAGCATCTGTAAGTTTCAGGTGTCCCTGGTCATACTCATTTTTTGTCCGGACATCGATAATTACGCCCCGGTCTTTATCGAGCATTTTTTTAAAATCGTCTGAATTGATGTCTACTTCTGTAGATTTTGAAAATAAACTGAACATGATTAATGAAGAAATTAAGAGAGTTAATGTTACGAATGTAATTTGGTTAAAATGATTAAACATTGATTGCTAAGAATGTTTTTTGTGATTATTTAAAAATAATTTCAAAAGAATGCATAGTAGAAAAACAGAACAGATACTACTAAAAATACGATCGTCATACCGCCGCCCGCTTTAAAATAGTCGCGGGTTTTATATCCGCCGGCGGTCATCATCAGGGCGTTAACCTGGTGAGTGGGCAGCACAAAAGAGTTCCCTGCATTAACGGCTGCCAGCAGAACCAGCGGCCTTGGGTCAACTCCTGCAATCGCACCAATGCTTACCACAAGCGGTGCCAGAACCACAACAGCTCCCACATTCGACATAACCAGCGAAAACACTGTGGACAAAATTCCAACGGTAAAGAGCAGCAATAATATATGCCCGTCCTCAACCACATTCATCACATTTTCTGCCAGAAACTCTGCCGTTCCGCTGTTTTGCATGGCCACGCCGAGAGGAATGAGTCCAACCAGTAAGAATACCACTTTCCATTCAATAGCTTTGTAAGCCTCCTGAATGGTCATCACTTTAGACAGAACCATGACAATAGCACCGGTGAGGAATGAAATTGAAATGGAAAAACCGCTCATTGCCAGAACTATAGCAAGCAGGAAACTTCCCGCAGCCTGCCAGGTTTTGGACGGGTCTTTTGATTCAAACGAAAAAGGTGTGGCAACAACAAAGGGATCTGTACTTTCCAGATTTTTGATGTGATCCCACGGCCCGTAAATGATGAATGTATCACCCGGTTCAATTTCGTGATCTGAAAAATCACCCTCAACCCGCTGACCTTTACTGAAAAGCATGACTGGCTCCACGGCATAGCGTTTACGCATGGAAAATTGGCGGATACTCTGCCCTACAAGTTCTGACCTTGGCGGTACTATCACTTCCACAAAACCGGATTCTTCCGGATCTTCAAGCCCTTCAAACATCGGATGAAATTCGGCAGGCTCAAGCTGATAATCATCAACGTACCGGTTGATTTTCTCTTTTTCACCATAGAGGGCCATAATCTGGCTATCATCGAACGTAGTTTCGCGCCACGGTGCATAATCTACGTGCTTGTCGTGCGAAAGCGCCAGTATGTTGATGTCGTAAGTTGTCCATATGCCAGACTCCTCAATGCTTTTACCGGCCAGCGGACTTCCTTTCGGAATGCGGAAAAAGCGGATGTCTTTTTTCAGGTTGAAGGCATCAATTACTTTCTCCTGTTCGGTTTTTTCAAGTTTGCCGCCTTTTTCTCCCTGCGGTAAAAATATTTTACCGAAAAAGAGGAAAAAAAGCATTGCAGCTACTAATAGCGCCACACCCACCGGGGTTACGGCAAACAGTCCGTATGGTTCAAGATTGGCACTCTCAAGCAGATCGTTTGTTAGGATGAGGTGCCCGGATCCAACCATGGTCAGCGTTCCACCGATAATGGCTGCAAACCCGATCGGCATAATCAGCACGGATGCTGAAACTTTGATCCGCCGTGCAATGTCGATTATGCTCGGCAAAAAAAGTGCGGCTGCCCCGATGTTCTGAATCACCCCGGAAAGCGTACCAACAGAAAGTGTTAAGGAACCCAAAACGCTGTTTTTATTGGTGCCAATCCGTTTCAAAAGCCATTTCGAAAAGCGAGACATCATCCCGGTCCTGGCAACACCTTCACCCAGAATCATCACTGCGATCATTGCTACAACGGCATTACTTGAAAATCCGGACAGAGCCTCACTGCTGGTAAGGATGCCGGTCCAGCTCAGGGCCAGCATGGTTAAAATGGCGGTCACATCGATCCGCACAATTTCCGTAACCAGCATGAAGATGGTAAATCCCATTATTACCAGCACGATCAGTATTTGTGGATCCATTAGTGTAAGATTGACTTTTTTTTAATGTTAATTTCGTGTGATCAATTGTCGGTATGAATTTTGTAATCTTCACCCTTCACTTCTTTTTGATCTGTTGCAGCAATGACAGCGTCTTCGATGGTCATATAAAAATCCCACTGTTTATCTTTATCAGTTCCGCTTTTTATCATATCTCTTACCGGCGCTTTAACTTCGGCAAGCTGAACATCTATCCCTTCTCCCTGCAAGGTTTCAATTACATCAATCAACTGGTCCAAACCGGTAGAATCAATTTCATTTACTCCGTTTAAATCAAGAATTAAGCAGGAAGCTTCCGGATTGGTGTGAATAAGGACGTTTACCTGATTTTTGAAGTACTCGGCATTGGCAAAATGCAGCGGTGCATCAAACCGGAAAATGAGGAATTCGGGCTGTTTTTCTGTTTCATATCGTTTGATATTACGATAGTTATTTGTGCCCGGTATGCGCCCCAGAACAACATTGTTGGGCCTCGCCGAACGATACAGCAGCATGATGACCGACAACGTCACTCCAAGAAAAATTCCTTCTTTGATACCCAAAAATAGTGTTCCGGCAAATGTGGCAAGCAGCATGTACCTGTCGTAATGGCCCAGTTTCCATAGCCGTTTGATTTCATCAAACTCAATCAGCCCATAAACAGCAACCATAATTATGGCTGCCAGAATTGCTGTGGGCAAATAATAAAAAACCGGGGTTAAAAGCAGTAGTGTGAGTGCAACGGTGATTGCACTAAAAATTGATGATAAACCGGTGCTGCCTCCGGTACTGAAGTTTACAGCCGTACGTGAAAAACTGCCGGTTATCGGGAAAGCCTGGAAAAAGGAGCCCCCGATGTTGGCTGTACCAAGGGCAACCAGCTCTTGGTTGGGATCAACCTGGTACGTTTTTGTTTTTTGCTGAATGGCTTTGGCTACTGCAATAGCTTCCATGAAGGCAACCAGCGCAATGGCCAGTGCCATCGGGAAGAGAGTTGTAAGAGTTCCCCAACTTAATACGGGCATTTTGAAAGAAGGAATTCCGGCAGAAAGCTCACCTACTATTGAAACACCGGCGCGGTCAAGGCCGGAAAAAAAGATCAAAAGAATGCCTGCAGCCACTGCCAGAACAGGTCCGGGAATGGCCGGTACTTTTTTCTTAACGAAGATGATCAGCGCGATGCCTGCCAATCCAACTGCCAGAGTCCAGAGGTGGATTTGGCCAGCCTGCATGGCGATTCCATACAATACCTCATGCAGCGCTCCCGTAACTGAATCAACACCAAGAAGGTGGTGAAGCTGGCTGAAGCCAATGACAATAGCCGCTGCAGAGACAAATCCTGAAAGTACCGGGTGTGAAAGCAGATTTACAAGAAAACCCATTTTCAATAATCCGAAAATAAGCTGGATTACACCAACCATCAATGCAAGCAGAATACTGAGAGCAATATATTCTTCAGGACTTTCTGCAAGCGGAGAAACAGCCGATGCCACAAGCAGCGCAACCAGAGCCACAGGCCCCACGGCAAGATGGCGCGAAGTTCCCATAAAGGCATAAATGATGAGGGGCACTAATGCAGCATACAGCCCGTATTCGGGAGGCAGCCCGGCAATTAACGCATAGGCCATTCCCTGCGGAATGAGCATAATTCCCACAGTTACACCGGCAATCAGATCTCCCCTGAAAATGGTTTTATCGTAATTTTTCAACGAATTGAAAAGGGGAAAATATTGATTGATATAATGCTGTAAACCTTTCATTTTTTATCCAGCTATGATTGCTGAACAGTTACGATGTATGTGTTTAGTGAGTGAAAAGGAGAGGCTATCCAAATAAGGCGTCATCCTGTACCCGATACGGGATCTCCTCTCTAAAAAAAGTAGGAGATGCCGGATCGGTGTCCGGCATGACGGTATCGTAGTTATTTTAATTTGTTGAGTGCCTTTTTTGGAAAGCCTCACACCTGAAGGTTCTTTTCTGCTTAATAAGTACGTTTTAAGAAGAAGCTCTCAATTTCTTATGAGAAGATAAAGCTGCCGGCAGCTATCAAACTGCCGGCGCTGATGGGTACATTTACTTAAACTGTCTGTGCTTTCTTGCTTTTATAATTTTCGATTTCATCTTCTATCAGGGCTACATCAAAGCCGTCTCTTTTCAGGAGTGCTGCAGCTACAGCAGAACGGCCTCCGGATTGACAATGAACGTAGAACTTCTTGTCTCTTGGAAGTTCTTCTTTGTTAGGCAGCAATCTTGTATGAGCGTAATTCAGTGCTCCTTTGATGTGAAATTCGCTGAATTCGGAAGCTTTTCTTACATCAAGAATGGCTTCGTTCTCTTTCAGATTATCTGCTACGCTGAAGTCGGTTGTTTCGAGAGTGTCGATCTCACCGCCCTGATCTTTGTACATCTGCAGGTCTTTGGGAGTTACGTAACCGGCAACGTTGTCGAGGCCGATTCTGTAAAGGTCGCGGATAGCTTCCTGAACCCTGTGCTCTTCTACTACCATGTAGATCTCTTCATCTTCGGTGATGTACGACCCTGCCACGGTATTGAACTGCTTGTTGAGCGGAGAGAGCAGTGAGCCAGGGATATGGCCTGCTGCATACTCGTTTCTTTCGCGTGTATCCAGAATTACGGCGCCTTCCTTCTTAGCTGCTTTGCCAATTTCATTAACGGTCATTCTGTTGGCTTTTGGCAGCCCGCCGATTATTGCAGGCCCTATTTTGTTGTCTCTCTTCATCCTGGCGAAATAGAGAGGCGGTTCGGGCTGGCCCTCCAGAATAAACTTCACAAAATTATCTTCTGAAGAAGCCGATTTCAATGAATTATTATATTTGAGCTCGTACCCAACGGTTGTTTTCGGTATGGCGCCCAATGCTTTTCCACAGGCACTTCCGGCGCCGTGCCCGGGCCAAATCTGCATGTATTCCGGCATTTTTTTGAAGGCTTCAACGGTTTTGAAAAGGGTTCTCGCAGAGGGTTCCATTACATTTTCCTGTCCGGCGGCAGATTCCAGCAGATCCGGGCGGCCCACGTCACCTACAAATACAAAGTCGCCGGTTGCCATTCCCATTGGTTCATTGGCTGCAGCACCATCGGTTACTAAAAATGTGAGGTGTTCGGGTGTGTGGCCGGGTGTGTGCCAGGCTTTTACCGTTATGTTGCCGATTTTGAATTCATCGCCGTCTGTCATCAGCTCATAGTCGTAATCGCTGTCGATCAGCCACTCATATTTCCAGTCTTTATCCCCTTCATCAGAGGCGTAAACTTTCACTCCTTTTTCTGCAAACTCACGGAGGCCGGAGATGTAGTCAGCGTGGATGTGAGTGTCGGCTGCTGCAACAATCGTTAAATTTTCTTTTGCTGCTGCGTCGATGTACTGTTCAATGTCCCGCATTGGGTCTATTACTACGGCAGTGCCATTAGCCTGGCAGCCGATTAAATATGCGTATTGTGCTAATTTGTCGTCAAAGAATTGTTTAAAATACATGGTGTTATCTGTTTTAGGTTTGTTTTTTGTTTTTGATATTCTTGGCTTATTCCCCTCTTGAGAGGGGACAGGTGATAAAGCGTTTAGCGAATCACCAGGGGTGTGTCTGTTTGAGCTTTGATCTAAATTTGCCTTAAGACCAGGCTCATTTGCCACACGAACACACCCCTAAATCCCCTCTAAAGAGGGGACTTTTTTTTCTATTCATTAAATTAATGCGGCAACCTGTCTCTTAAGATGCCATAGGTGTACGTTCCCACAAGAGCGGCTGCTATGGGAATCAGCATGATGGTTAATCCGCTTCCCAAAAGTGCAAACATCGGGCCGGGGCATGCTCCCAGAAGTGCCCATCCGAGGCCAAAAATGCTGCCGCCCACAACGTATCTTGTAACCTGTGATGCATCTTTTGGCGGAATGGTTATGGGATTTCCCTGTGTGTCTTTTACGTTTCTTTTTTTGATGATCTGCACGGAAATAAGGCCTACAATAATGGCCATTCCGATGATTCCGTACATGTGAAAAGCATCAAAGCGAAACATCTCCTGGATTCTGAACCAGGATACCACTTCTGATTTTACCAGAACAAATCCGAAGAACGTTCCGATAAGTAAGTATTTAAGATATTCTGAAAATTTCATGTTCTGTTGTTCTGTTTTGTTATGATAAAATGATTGGATAGATGAACCAGGTCATAATTAAGCCTCCGATAAAGAAGCCGATTACGGCAATGAGTGATGCAAGCTGTAAATCAGAGAGTCCGGAGATTGCATGGCCGGATGTACAGCCGCCGGCATAACGTGCTCCGAATCCGACAAGAAAACCGCCAATTACAAGTACGATTAATCCTGTACCGGTTCCCAGTGCACTCCATGTGAACAGGTCGTCAGGGACGAGGCCGTTAAAATCCTGGATGCCGAGAGCCTGAAGCTCAGCAATGGTAGAGCTTGCAAGCTGAATCGGCTCCGGGTTGGCAAAAACCGAACCAGCAAGAAATCCGCCGATAATCGATCCGACTACAAAAGTCAGATTCCATTTACCGGCTGTCTTCCAGTCATAGTTAAAAAATTCAACGTTTGCGAAATTGCAGGAGGCACAAATGTGGCGCAGGTTTGCAGAAACGCCAAACATTTTACCGCCCATTATCAGCAATAGCGGTACGATAAGTCCAATAATAGGGCCGGCCACATACCAGGGCCAGGGTTGATATAAAAGGTCTAACATGTTTGTTTTGTATTTTTGTTAACTGTTTCTGATTCTAATTTAAGCAAAATGTAACTACTTGTCAATACAAGTATACTAAAATTTTTTTATTGGAATATTTTTATAAATATCAGTCGGATAGAACCACCGTCTGGTGTTATTTTAAATGAATAGATCATCAGTTTAAGCTCTTCCTTTAAGCATTCCGTGCCAATACATCAGCGGAAGCAAGTCTTTTTTCATGTAATACATTGACGCTCTCTCCTTCATCTGATTAATAGGAAGAGAGGGTGTGATCTTTTTATCATAATCGAATTCAGCAAGTATCAGTTTCCCGAAACCTGTAATAAGCGGGCATGATCCGTAACCGTCGTATGATAGGCTCGAATCGAGCTTGCCTGTTTTCAGCAGTGAGATAATATTGCCCGTAACTACTTTTGACTGTTTTCTGACGGATGCTCCCGTTTTGGCGTTCGGCGTGCTGCCGGCATCGCCCAGGGAAAATATATTCTGGTATTTATTGTGCTGAAGTGTGTGCTTATCCACATCAACCCAGCCCTCTGCATCCGACAGCGGACTATGTTTAATGAAATCAGGTGAACTCTGCGGAGGTGTTACGTGCAGCATGTCGTACTTAATTTCAACCTCATCCACCGGCTTCCCATCTTTTAGAATTTCATAAACAGCAATTTTTTCATCGGCTTTTATTGCCTTCAAATTATGCAGAAGTTTCACATCAACATTATAGCGGTCTACAACAGGCCCCAGAGCTTCTGCCACTTCTTTTACACCAAATATTACAGAACCTGCTGATGTAAATTGAACATCAATCTTGTCCAAAATTCCCTTTTTTTTCCAGATATCGGAAGAGAGATACATAATTTTCTGAGGGGCGCCGCCACATTTAAATTTGGTATTTGGCTGAGTAAACAGTGCAGTTCCACCATTCATATTTTGGATACATTCATTTACATAATCAATATGGCGGTAGCAATAAATGCTGCAAATTCCTTTAGAGCCAATATTCTCAGCAAGCCCGGGAATTGCATCCCAGTCTATTTGAATACCCGGAGCAACAATCAAATATTCGTAAGAGTAAAAATCACCGCTTGCAGTAACCACTACATTTCTTTCAGGCTCAAATTCGGTGACCCGGTCTTTGATCCAAACAGCATTTTTCGGCATCACATTTTTCATCAGCCGTTGAGACTTTTCTTTGTTCAATACTCCGGCACCATTAAACGTCCACATCGGCTGATAATAATGAACTTCGGAAGGCTCAATGATGGCAACATCAGTTTTTTTCAGTTTTTTTATTAACTGCGCTGCAACTGTGATACCCGCCGTTCCGCCTCCAACAATCAGGAATTTATGGTGAGCCGTAAACGGATTAATCTTTTTTGAATCAACATCTTTGCCAAGTTTTGTGTGTAATTTTTCCATTTGTTGCATGTTTTGTTTTTCAGAAAGATAACATAAAATACATGTAGTAACAAGTATTGATGTTTAGAAAAAAGTTGCATACCTTGTGTGCAACAAAATTAAATATCAATATCATGCTAAAAGAAGGAATACCAAGACATACACAAATATCGGATTGGCTGCGTAAGCAGATAGAAGAAGGAAATTATAAGCCGGAAGAGAAACTCCCCTCAGAAAATGAGCTTGCAAAAAAATTTGATGTCAGCCGGGTGACCATTCGCCGGGCTTTGCAATCTCTGGAAAGTGATGCCATCATTTATCGATGCCAGGGGCTGGGTTCTTTTGTCAGCGATGAGAGAACATCGCATAACCTGATCCGCCTGACGGATTTTAATGAGGATATGGCTAAGGCCGGCCTGGATGCTTCATCGGAAGTTAAGTTGTTCACATCGGTAGATGCGCCTGCATGGCTGGCAAACCGGCTGATGATTGAAGAAGGCACGAAAGTAGTTCAGATAGACAGGGTGCGTTACGGCAACGGTGAACCGGTTGCGTTTGACAGCACCTGGCTTCCTATTTTATATGGCCAGCTTTTAAACGAAAATGATCTTTCAGAAACCACAATTTTTGATATTCTCGAAAACAAATACGAAATACCGGTTGTAAAGGGATGCTACAGAATGTCGGCCGAAGCAGCGGATAAAAAACTGGCAAAAGAACTGAACGTGTCTGAAAATACTCCTCTTTTTTTGATAGACAGAATATCATATACGATTGGAGAAAAACCGATCTATTATCAGAAAAGGTATTACAGAAATGACAAGGTTATTTATGAAATGACTCTTGAGCGAACTGCAGAACACAAAGGCAGCTCTGAAATGCCATTAAAAGAATTTGTACCCATTTTTAAATCAAACTAATAATAATATCATGAAAATAGGTAGAATAACTTCAACACTTGCTCTATTACTCTTAATTAACTTGCCACTGTCTGCTACTGGTTCAGCCGATGAACTTTTTGTAGTGATTACATCGGATGATGCAGAAACTCAAATGATGGCAATGGTTCTGGCCACTCAGTCATTCAACCAGGATGTACCGGTGAGAATTTTACTTTGCAGCCATGCCGGAGACCTCGCTGTTGCAGATAAAGAATCCGTTGAATTTGAACCCGCAGGCCGGTCGCCAAAACAATTTATGCAGAATTTACTGAATCAGGGTGTGCAAGTTGAAGTATGTGGAATCTATCTTCCAAATCGAGATGTGGAAGAATCAGATTTGATAGAGGGTGTTAGGGTTGCAAGCCCTCCGGAAGTTGCACAGTATATGAAGAGAGAAGGAGTAAGATACTTCACTTTCTAAAGTTTATTTGCTGTACTGCGTAATAATGAAGTGTCATCATTGATTGGCAATTATTGCTCTCCGATTGAGAATACGCTATCTTTCTATGCTGAACCAACTAATCAATAAACATATTTTTAAATGACATTCTTAAACTTCTACTTTATGATGGGTTCACCTGATGGCGGAGGAGATGGTGCGCTCATCAATCTCTTCTTTTTAGGTGCGATCTTTTTTGTTTTCTACTTTTTCATTATTCGCCCGCAAAGCAAACGCCAAAAAGAAATTCAGAGAAAAGTCGGTGAAATGAAAAAAGGCGACAAAGTTGTAACCGGCGGCGGTTTAATAGGAACCGTGAACACCATTGATGACGAAACTGTTTTACTTGAAATAGACAGCGGTGTAAAAGCACGCTTTCAGAAGAGTTCGATTACTGATGTGAATCCGGGGAAGAAATAGTGTTGTTGACCATTTTGAATTTACAGACGACAGTAGGCAGTTGACAACTTCTTTAAATGTATTTGGTTATTCATAATGCAGGAGAAAGAGTTGTCAACTGTCAATTGCCTACTGCCAACTTTTCAATTGTAATACCAATTTCCATTTAAACACCAACGTTCAGTTATAAATCCAATGCCCAACTTCACCTTCAATACCATTCCCGAAGCCATCGAGGATATCCGTAAGGGAAAAATGATTATCGTGGTTGATGATGAAGACCGGGAGAATGAAGGCGATTTTTTGATGGCGGCTGATAAGGTTACTCCTGAGGCCATTAATACAATGGTAACACATGGGCGGGGACTGGTTTGCGTGCCTATAACAACAGAAAGGGCCAAAGAGCTGGAGCTCGATTATATGGTTAGAGAAGGTGCAGACCCCGATGAAGCGGCTTTCACTATTTCTGTAGATCACAAAAAAATGACCAGTACGGGTATTTCTGCACCCGACCGGGCAAATACCATTAAAAAATTAATTGACCCGGATGCAAAACCATCTGATTTCCGAAGGCCGGGACATGTGTTCCCCCTAACCGCAGTAAACGGCGGTGTGTTGCGAAGGGCAGGCCATACCGAAGCAGCAATTGATTTTGCGCGGCTGGCCGGATGTAAACCAGCGGGAATCATCTGCGAAATTATGCATGATGACGGCGATATGGCCCGCTTGCCGGAACTGGTAAAACTTGCCAAAAAATTTGACATGAAACTTGTAACAATCAAAGATTTGATTGCTTACAGGATGAAGCATGAATCGCTCGTAAAAAACATTATGAGCGTAGATATGCCCACCATTTTCGGTGATTTTAAACTGCATGTTTTTGAGGAGAAACATACCGGAGAGCATCACCTTGCCTTTGCAAAAGGAAACTGGAATAAGGATGAGCCTGTATTGGTGCGTGTACATTCAGCCAATCCGCTTGCCGATATTTTCGCAAGCAAACGAAGTGATAAAACCGGCTTGCTTCAGCAAAGCTTACGCCTGGTGGAAAAAAATGGATCTGGAGTGGTAGTTTATATGGACCAGATGAGCCGTGAATACCACATAATGGATCAAATCACCGCCATTAAATTGCAGGACGAGGGCCTTACAAAAGATGAAATTCGTAAACGGCTTGGCGCTAAAATGGATTCAAGAGACTACGGTGTGGGCGCTCAAATACTCCACGCATTGGGTATCCGAAGATTAAAGCTGTTGACGAATAATCCGGTGAAACGCGTAGGTCTTAACAGCTTCGGCCTGGAAATGGTGGGAGAGGTTCCTATTCCGATAGATCACATCGATACAAAACACCCTAAAGAAAAACTGGATACTCCTCAGCAAAGAGAAGGTTTTTTAAAAAAGCTGATGTTAGAGTGACCGGCTGTCATCAGAATACTCATCTTCGTTATCAGCAACAATAGCCGTTTCGTGCTGATCAGATATCTCATCAACTTCGGAGAACTCTATTTGGTTAACGGGTTCAGTCTCTTTTTCAACCGGCATTATTTTCTTATGAAAGACCAGCAAAACTATGATGGAAGTGCTGATAGCAATATCGGCCACATTAAATATGTAGGGAAAAACAGCCCAGTCGCCTATGGTGAGGTTGAAGTGAATAAAATCGACAACATGGCCATCAAGCACACCTCCATAGCCACCGGCAATGGCCATAAAAATTCGGTCGGTAATATTTCCGAGTGCCCCTCCGATAATAAGGCCCATACAGACCAGATAGGCATAATTTGCTCTCTTTAAAGTAAAAAGGATGTAAGTAAGTATCCCGATAGTAGCAATTATGGCAACAATACTGATGGCCGGGGTAGAGAGCCAGTCCATTCCCAGGGCCATTCCCGGGTTTTTGGTAAAATTAAAGGCAAGCCAGCCGTCAATAATATCCAGCCTGTGCAATTCGGGATTGGTTCTAACCAGGTATTTAGTTATCTGGTCCAACACTAAAACTACAAGTGCAGGTAAAAAAAGTATAGTCAGTTTTTTTGTTTTAGTCGACAAAATGAAAAACTATCCGCGTTTTAACTTTGCTTCAATGCTTAGCTGTGTATGGGGAACAGCCTCGAGCCTGCCTTTGGCAATTTTTTTTCCGGTTACCTTGCATACACCATAGGTTTTATTATCGATGCGCTGCAGGGCCTGGTCCAGATAACGGATAAACTTCTTGGTTCTGTTAAAGAGCATGTAGGTTTTTTCACGCTCCTGGGCATCGGTACCGGCATCAGCCATATGGAACGAGTAGGCAGATTCGTCGGATGCATTTTCCATACTTTCACGCAGCAGGTTCTGAAGAGTTGTTAACTCATTTTCTGATTCTTCTCTTTTTTTCAAGATAATCTGCTTGAAATATTCGAGCTCCTCATCGCTGTATGGGGTTATTCGTTCTTCATTTTGGGTTTCTTTTGATGATGCCATAATCTTAATGATTAATTGTTAAGTGTTCGGCGTATCGAAATTTCTGTTTCCTTGCCTTCTATTTCCCAGGTTTTTACAAAATCCGATACATCCAGTAAGCTGGAGTCGATTTCCTCTGCCAGTGTTTCTGTTTTGATGGATTCAAGAGATTCTGCAACAGCCTCTTTTAAGTTTTCGGAACCGGAAAAACCAATTACGATTCGGTCCGTAACCTCAAAATCAGCTTCTTTTCGCATATTCTGAATGCGATTTACAAATTCCCTGGAAAGTCCTTCTTTAAGCAGTTCAGGTGTTAACTCCGTATCAACTGCTACGGTTATTCCTTTTTCTGTTTCAACTGACCATCCTTTTAATCCGGTGCGCTGTATTTCAAGTTCGTTTGAAGAAATTCTAACGGTTTCACCGCTGTTTAGCTCAAACTCAATAACGCCCTTCTCTTCAAAGTTAGTAATGTCTTCGGTAGAAAGCTCACGAATTTTTGCAGCAACTTCTTTCATTTGCTTGCCAAGACGTTTGCCAAGCAGTGGAAAGTTCGGTTTAGCTGTTTTATTAACGATTCCGGAGTCATCATCCACATACTCTATCTCTTTAACGTTTACTTCGTCAAGGATAATGTCTTTAACAGCATCTACCACGGTTCGTTCTTCTTTATCGATAGGAAGAATTATTTTGGCAAGAGGCTGTCTCACATTCACATCAATCTGATTTCTTATTCTGAGTACAATAGAACTGATGACTCGGGCAACGTCCATTCGCCGTTCAAGTGTTTTATCAATTGCTGTTTCTTCAACCGTTGGATAAAAAGAAATGTGCACCGACTCTTCTTCCTGTTTGGCAACATCCGTGAGATTCTGATAGAGCCATTCACTGATAAAAGGAGCAATGGGAGACATAAGTTTGGCAAGGCTCAAAAGGCAGTCGAACAGCGTTTGATAGGCCGCTGTTTTATCCAGGCTTTTTCCTTCTTTCCAGAATCTGCGCCGGCTTCTGCGTATGTACCAGTTGCTCAGTTCATCCACAAACTGCTCAATTTCGCGGGCAGCTTTGGTAGGTTCGTAATCTTCCAACAATTCATCAACCTGTTTGATGGTTGAATTCAGCCTTGAAATAATCCAGCGATCCATTTCTGTGCGCTCACTATTCGGCAAGGGGGATCCGGAGTAGGTAAAGCCGTCAATATTGGCATACAGGGCAAAAAAGGAGTATGTGTTTACGATAGTGTTAAAGAACTTTCGCTGAATTTCATTCAATCCATGCTCACTGAATTTCAGGTTTTCCCAGGGTGATGAGTTGCTCATCATGTACCAGCGAACCGTGTCTGCTCCAAACTTTTGGATCACTTCGGTGGGATCTACCGTATTGCCTTTCGATTTGCTCATCTTTTCGCCGCCGGCATCAAGTACAAGCCCGTTTGAAACCACATTTTTATAAGCAGGCTTATCAAACAGCATGGTGGCAAGTGCATGCAGTGTATAAAACCATCCGCGGGTTTGATCTACGCCTTCAGCAATAAAATCAGCCGGGAAATTGGTTTTGAATTTCTTTTTGTTTTTAAACGGATAGTGCCACTGTGCCCAGGGCATGGCGCCGGAATCAAACCAAACATCAAGCAGGTCGGGAATTCTTCTCATGGTGCCGCCTTCAGGGCATTCCCAGGTAAATTCATCTATGTGAGGCCGGTGAAGGTCGAGTTCTGCATCGTCATCAATACCGGCTTTCTTTTTAAGCTCTTCAATACTTCCAATGCACTCGATATAATCCGGATTTTTATCACTTACCCAAACCGGCATGGGTGTGCCCCAAAAGCGCTGGCGTGACACAGCCCAGTCTACGTTGTTTTCGAGCCAGGTTCCGAACCGTCCAGTTCCGGTACTTTCCGGTTTCCAGTTTATTTCATTATTCAGTTTTACCATCATGTCTTTCACATCCGTGGTCCGGATAAACCACGACTCAACCGGGTAAGACATCAGCGGTGTGCCTTTGCGCCAGTCGAAAGGATAGTTGTGAAGATAAGTTTCATGATGGTACATCCGATTTTTATCCTTGATGGCCTTCACAATTTCTTTGTCGGCATCCTTAAACCACATACCGGCAAAATCTTTCACCTTTTTTGTGAACCGGCCTTCGCGGTCAATGGGGTTAAACAAGGGGATCTCTTCTTTCATGCAGGTTTCGTAGTCATCTGCACCAAAAGCAGGAGCGGTATGCACAATTCCGGTGCCTTCATCCGTGGTAACATAGTCGGCGCCCACAACACGCCACGCCTTGTCTTTTTTGAATTCTTTTTGAGCGTAATCGAAAATGGGTTTGTACACCCAGTCAATTAAGTCGCTGCCTTTGTAATTGTCTACAATTTCGTAATCGTGGTTGATGGCATCATCAATGCACTTTTTGGCCAGAATGTAAAATTCGGTTTTATCACCCTCAGAAACTTTGATTTTTACGTAGTCCAGATCGGGGTGAACCGCCAGTGCCATGTTCGAAATAATGGTCCAGGGTGTGGTTGTCCATGCCAGGAAGAAGACGTTATCGTCTGCATCAAGGGGGAATTTTACATAAATAGAAGGATCTTGTGTTTCTTCATATCCCAGGCTTACTTCGTGTGATGACAGCACCGTACCGCTGCCGGGAGAGTACCACTGGATTTTATACCCTTTGTAAACCAGCTTTTTATCGTAAAGTTGCTTGAATGCCCACCAGACCGATTCGATATAATCATTCTCAAAAGTGATGTATGGATCATCCAGGTCAACCCAATAACCCATACGGCTGGTCAGCTCATCCCAGAGATACTTATACTTCAGGACACTTTCGCGGCATTTGGCATTGTATTTTTCGAGGCCGTACTCTTCTACCTGTTCCCTTCCCTCGAGGCCAAGTTCCTTTTCCACTTCGATTTCCACGGGCAGCCCGTGAGTATCCCAACCGCCTTTTCGTTCAACCCTAAAGCCTTTCAGTGTTTTGTAGCGGCAAAAAAGGTCTTTAACGGTTCGGGACATTACATGGTGAATGCCCGGTTTTCCATTGGCTGTTGGCGGCCCTTCAAAAAATGTGAAAGGTATTCCGTCATTCCTTGATTCAAGGCTTTTTTTAAAAACCTTGTTTTCTTTCCACCAATTTAAAATTTCAACTTCTGCCTTGGGATAGGCGAGTTGTTTTACTTCTTTGAATTTTTTAGCCATAGCTGACGCTGTGGTTCATTTCTGAAAATTTATATAAGCATTAAATATACGAAAAGGTTCTCAATCAAAATACATTACGTAATTATGATTTTACCATCCGTTTTCCAAGGGGCAAAAAGATAGAAGCATTCAGGCTTAAAATCAGGTTTAATTTCTGTTTAAGATTTATTCCTTTATTTAAATCATTACTCTCATCAAGTCTCTTCATACTTTTGTCTTGATCCGCCGGTTGTTGGAGACGCTATAAAAGAAAAAAGAGACTTGTGAGGGTAATGATTTGAAAATTGGGGGAACTCCACGAAACAAATAAATTCCCATATTTCAAAATTTTGTGTACATTTTAATCTTTAATAAATATAAAACTGTAACCTTAACAATCTGTTGAATATGAGAGAAATAATAATCACGTCTTTAATTTTTGTTGTACTGTTTATGGCTGGAACCGGCTCCGTATTAGCCCAGGATCAGGATGAAGTGATTGCCCTGTCAGAGCCTGTGGTTGTAACTGATCATTACAAAGTTTATGGCGGCGAAATGGGTGAAGTAACCGGCGTTACTGAGTTAAAAAAAGCTGAATCTGTTTATTTTGAAAACAGAGAAATGTACGATCTTTTTTTTGAAGGTGTACTGACCGAGGTTTGCCAAACCCGCGGCTGTAACTTTTATCTTGATGATGGGGAAAGCCAGGTAAGAGTCAGGTTTCTGGATTATGGGTTTTTTATCCCAACAGACTCGAACGGCAAAAAAACAGTTGTCCGGGGCGATTTTGTCCAAAAAGAGGATGAAGAAACCGGCGAGCCATTCGTCGAAATTTTATCAACGGCCATCAAGATTTACAATTAACATGTACGCCGGAGAGCTTCTCCGGCCGGGAAAGCTGATGAGTGGTTTTTAAATTGATTGTGAGGTGGGAATAGTAGCATGCAAAAGCCATAGTAAGATTTGGGTGAGATTTAGTTTCTGAGTAACGGGCAAGCTGCCCGTTGTACGTATGCCGGACAGCTTGTCCGGCCGGGAAAGATTTTGCGTGGGTAGTTTAGTAGATGAGGAATGAAGTTTTCGGTTACTGGACAACTGAAAACTTATTGCTTTTTCGTGGTTAGTGAGTAACGAGCAGGCTCTACTACGTATAATACTCCGTAGAGTAAACTGCCCGTTGTACGTATGCCGGACAGCTTGTCCGGCCGGGAAAGATTTTGAGTGGGTGGTTTAGTAGATGAGGAATGAAGTTTTCGGTTACTGGACAACTGAAAACTTATTGCTTTTGCGTGGTTAATGAGTAACGAGCAGGCTCAACTACGTTTTAAACTCCGTAGAGTAAACTGCCCGTTGTACGCTTCTCTAATCAACCTTCAGTATAATGAATGGGCTTGAAATTGCCACAGAAACACGAATTTTCAGTGTTCCTCCGTGTTCTGTGGCTATTTTCAAGTAATTTTTGCTGCATTATTTCTAATGCGGTTATCCCTCATGGGGATATATTTTTCACAAATAATACCTAATTAAGGTTCCACCCCTGCATTTCTACAGTGATTTGTGATTCCTGTACATCACGTGCGGGAACGGTGGCTTTTAAAACCCGCTCTTTACCCGGCAGAAGCGACACATAATTATCATCCCAGAAAACCGGAAGTACCGGCTCGCCGGTTGCACTGTTCATTACATGCAGTTCAATGAAAAAGGCCAGCAATTCTGTTGGGTTGTCAAGGGTTGCAGTAATTACAAAATCATCACCATCTCTTTCCACTTCATAAGAAAAATTGATGTCGGTTTTCGGCATGTCATAAATTGCCGTGAAATCGGCGTGCTCTTTATTTGGGGTGTAATACCAGGTGGTATTTTCAAAATCGGGCACATCCTCTTTCACCGACAGCCAGTAGAAATTGTTGTGAATTTTATTTCCGCTGGCATCTGCAAGGTACAAATCTAAAAACCAAGTGTCTGTCAGGTTCAGGTTTTCGGGCAACTCCAAAACCAGTTCGGCACTGTTTGCACCGATATCAAAAACCAAATCATCTTCAAATAAAATATTTGAATTCAAATCTAATACCGTGGTTTGAAGAGTGAGGCCTTCCTGCGATTCGAAGAAATCGTTGTTTACATAAATGTGGTTATCACCGTAATTGTAGATAGCCGAAAGCGGTGCGGCGGCTTTTTGTGTTGCGTAAAAGGCACCGGTTGGCATAAGGTAATAATCAAACAACTGCCAGTAAAAAGCGGGCCAGGCGGTGTTGTACATCCATTGTACCAGCCCTGTGCTTTCGTACTTGTTCACGGAAAAAGCCTCGAACATCGGGCGGAGAGCTTCGTAATTGGCCATTTGATTTTTGAAGAGAAAATCTTCCAGGTTGTCTGATTCTCCGTAACGTGCATAAAAAGCATCAAGGAACCGGTCCAGGTTTTCGAACTGGTTTCGTCCGCTGAAATAGAGCCATACGTCATCAATCGGCCAGAGATGATCTTCTGGAATCATGCGTTTAATGCTCGATATAGGTGGAATCTGCGGGCCCGGGCCGGTTTCGGTATTAAAGCCGAAAGCACCTCCGTACTGATCGTCGATGTACCAATAAACGGGCGGCACCCAGTCGTACGGACCTTCCATTTTCATGCCTGATGGGCCGCTGATTTCACTCACTACCGCTTCTACATCTTCCATTAAAATACCGCCGCCGCAGTAATTCAGGATTGGCCGAGTGGTGTCGGCATGTGCCATGCGTTCATTCAGCTTAATTTCAAGGCTGGGGCGTGGCAGTTTATCACTTCCATATGTCCAAATAGCCACGCTGGGATGGTGCCTGTGCCACATCACCTGGTCTCGGTAATTATTGGCATGAAGGGTTTTTTCTTCCTCACCGCGAATGGTTACATATTCATCATGCGGTATGCCGGTGTAAGATTCCCATTCCCAATGGGCAGTCCAGCCGATCATCAGCAGAAGCCCGTTTTCATCGGCCATGTCCATCAGGGTGCGGTTTCGCCCCCAGAAACTTTCCAGCCGGATGGAATTCAGGTTCACGTGTTTTGCATAATTCATCTGGTCAATCACTTTCTGGTCGGGATCGGCCAGGAAAATATCATCCACCCATCCGGCGCTTCTGATCATCACTTTCTTGCCATTAACTTTAAAACCCCGAAACATATCTTCTGTCCAGAATTCATCAATTTCGCGGATGCCAAACCGAATGCTTGCCGCATCACTGAGAGGGCTTCCGGTGGTTATTTCAAGATCAAGATCATACAAATGCGGCTCTCCCAGTTTATTGGGCCACCACAGTTTCGGGTTGCTGATGTTGAGCTCTTCAAACTGATCCGGGCGGAAAAAGATTTCGCGAACTTCGCGGGGTTCGAGTTCTACATTTTGTGACAGGTTTATCCCATCAAACGAAGCGTTGACGGTTGCCTGTTGCGGTTCATTAGAATGATTGGTGAGCTCTGTTGAGATTGTTAGCTCGGCTTCATCAAGGGTTTCTTTGTTCACTTTTGAGACCACATTGTGATGTCTCATCGAGACGGGGCCGGTGCGGCTGACCCACACATCGCGCCAAATCCCCATGCTGCGGTCAGGCGGTGTTGGGTTCCAGTCAACAAAACCGAGGCTGATATCCTGTCCAAAAACCGGTGGAATAATCTCCACTGCAAGAATATTCCGGCCTTCAGTGATATGGTCAGTAACATCAAAATTCCACACACCAAACGATCCCTGTACGGAATCTTCGCTGGCAATCTGCTCGCCATTCAGCCAGATGTTGGCTTTAAAATTGATACCGTCAAACGTAAGCTGGAAATAGTCGTCATCGGTAAGGTTTTCCGCTTCAAATTCAGTTCGATACCACCAGGGTACTTTAAATTGAGTAGTGTCGACAGCTTCGAGGACAAATGGTTCAAAAATGTCGGGGAAATAACCATTTTGCATTAAACCATGCATAACGGTAGCAGGCAGTTTTACCGGATAGCCGAATTCTGTGTCGAATTCTGCGGTTGATATGAGGTCTCCGAATTCATTGTTCAGTTCATTCGAAGAAAAAAGCCTCCAGTTCTCCTGCAGTTCTTTGGCAAATGGGGCATCAGGGAGTTCAGTAACTTCCACAGGCCGGCATGACGCAAGAATGAGAAATACAGCTACGAATAGGATAAAAGTGGTGTAGATTGATTTCATATATCTCCAGTTAATTTATTTTTTTTAAGCCGATTCTTCTTCTGGTAAAATCGGCAATATCTCACAATACATTGCATCAAATTAATTTTTAACTTTTAAGATTTGATGAAAGTTGGATAGACAAGATTTTCTCAAAGGGATCCCTACTATTGGGGGAGAGGCTCTCCAAAAAAGGCGCTCAACAAGATAAAATTACTACGATACCGTCATGCCGGACACCGATCTCCCGAAGGGACAGGCTGGTATCTCCTGCTATTATCAAAGAGAGGAGGTCCCGTATCAGGCCTGCCTGCACTGCCGCTTCGGAATATCAACGCCTGGAATGATGAGTGTAGTGGAGAAAATTATCCAAAGAAGAAAAGAATAAGTCTTTGTATAAAGTCGGGGCGACTGGATTTGAACCAGCGACCTCATCGTCCCGAACGATGCGCGCTGCCGGACTGCGCCACGCCCCGATTATGTTTGCAAATAGATGCATTTAAAATTAACGACTCAAACGGAGATGTGGTAGTACAAATTTGAAAAAACCTAAAAATTAAAACATCCGGCAAAGGCTGGCTAAATCATGTCTGAGCCCTGGTTCGCATTGCAGACATTTCTTCCTCACTCAAGGGTTCAAAATTATTGGTGATTTCCACATTTTGTTCTAAGTGGGGGAGTTCGGAAATGCCGACAATGGCTGTGGCAATCGGATAGCTGTACACGTATGATAGAAGCTGTTTTGGAGTGAATCCCTGCTGCATCAGCCCGCCTCCTCCAAATACTTTCATGGCAATAACGCCTACATCCCGCTCTTTGGCAACCCGGAAAAATCTCTCGAGATGCTGAGGTTCATCCATAGATGAACCGGCAGGATTCAGGGTAATCAGGGCGGTTTCGTAGGGATAATCTTCAATAGCATCGGCCAGAACCCTGCTGGAATGCCCGGTGATGCCGATGTGCCCTATTGCGCCTTCTTCCTTCAGCCTTTCAAATGCATGCCGTGCGCTTTTTTCTTCTTTTATCTGCCCCAGATGTTCGGGAGTATTCACATAATGGTGCTGGTAAACGTCTATGTAATCGGTTTGAAGCCGTTCAAGGCTCTGTTCAAACAGCCTCATGGTGCCGTCGTAAGTAAAATCGTGGCTTTTTGTGGCAAGTATAACTTCGTTTCTTCTCTCTTTCATCACCATCCCGATATGGGTTTCACTCACGCCGTCTCCATAACGGCTGGCCGTATCAATGAAATTCACACCCATATCTATTGATCGGTTGATAATGGCAAGGGCATCGTCCTGTTTGCCCTCCTGGTTAACAGTGGCCAGGCCGCCAAGACTGAAGAGGCTGACATCAAGGCCGGTTTTGCCAAGCGGGCGCATTGGCATTGATTTGACATCAGGATCTTCCAGCAGTGCTGTTGTTTGATCGCAAAAACTGCTTGAAGCGATGAATCCTGCACCGGCAAGAAGTGTGAAACTGTTTCTCAGAAAATCTCTTCGGTTCATATTCTTTTTCATAAAAATCTCCCAATTATGATAATTTCAAGAAGTTATTCATTACAATATCGAAAACTAAGATGTAAGTTCTGTTAATTATTGAGAATTTTTTGGAGGAGTAATCATCGGAGTTCGTTAAAAAACGTGAGTATGGTATAAGAATTTGAAAAAATGAATCTGAGACTATCCACAAAGGGCATAAAGTTGCAAAAATATAATCAATTCCGTCATGCCGGACCCCGATCTCACGAAAGGGACAGGCTGGCATCTCCAACCCAAAACCGTCATTTCTGACTTGATCAGGAATCTCCGAACGTTGTTCCAGGACATCTTTATGCAAAGTGTGGAGATCCCGCATCAGGTGCAGGATGACGCGCTTTTTTGCACTACAACACCTTTATGCACAAAATTCAACGATTTATAACGAACTCACGTCAAGTAAGAACTTTGATGCTCACTCCCGCACCGCTTCGGCCGGCTGCAGGCGAATGGCTTTATAAGCCGGGTACACAGATGCAAGAATTGCGGTTACTGCCACAAGTAATGTGATGCCCAGAAATGACTCTGCGGGCAGATAGGGGTTAATCACGGCATCGTATCCAAATTCGGCAAGCCCCTCGCTGAATGCCGACATATCCAGCCCTGTTAAATAGAGATACCGGATCAACAAAGCCGAAAGAGCCATTCCTAAAACAGCACCGGTCATGGTTATTAAAAAAGATTCAACACAGATCATCAGGAAAACTTTGATCCGATTCATGCCCACGGCCATCAGCATGCCAAGCTCTCTGGTTCGTTCAAAAATGGCCATCAGCATGGTGTTCAGAATTCCGAATGCAAGAGCCAGCAAAATCACAATCATGATGTAATAGGTGGCCTGGTTTCCAATATCTGCATAGAGGCGCAATTCGGGTGAAAGTTCATGCCAGGTGAGTGCCTCGGTATCGGCGAAAGTCTGATTCAGCGTTTCGGCAAACTCTTCGATAGAAAACCCGTTTTTTATCAAAATGGCAATTTCGTGATATATGGGAGTTTCGTGAAGATGCGGCTGAAGGTTTTCCAAACGGGTGTAAACCAGTCGTTCTGCCAGCGGTGAGGGAGTGCTGTAAATCCCGGCCACATTGAATGCCGCGGATGTAAGTTCGTTCTCACTGTTTTGAAAAGTGATGACCAGCCGCGTGCCAACATCAGCATGGAGTTTCTCAGCCAGTTTTTGCCCGATCAACAGCGGATTTCTCACATCAGAATCAAGATACTCGCCATCAGACAGCAGGTTCCGGATGCCTGTAACAGAATCTTCACGGGCCGGGTCAATGCCGCGAACCATAACCCCTGAACTTGAAACGGGCGATTGTATGATGCCATCGGCAAGCGCACGGGCACTGAATGTTTCAACGCTGCCGTTAATTTCGAGGAACTGTTTGATATGATCGGCCTGTCGGATAAACATGGAGGTTTCGCGATCGGCCCGGTATTCGGGATGATGCATCTGTATGTGGGAAACTTCGTTCACCAACCGTTCAAACCGCTGATCAATAAATCCGTTTGAGACGGCCGAAACGGTAACCCCTGCCCAAACTCCGGCGATGATTGCGGCAAGCAGCACACCGCTGCGCCCAGGATTTCTCCACAAATTTCGCCACGCTATTTTGATGATTTGTAAAAACATTATTTCTTCGATGCATCAAGTATGTTGAGGGTGCTAACTTTCACAACCGGGTAAAGCGAAATGATAAACGCCAGCCCAAAAATGATGGAAGCCTGCAACACGAACAAATCCGGGTGCAGAAGAAACGGCATGATCGGCTCAAATCCCATATCGAGCATAATATCTGCTATATCTTCTCCAAGCTGAATGGGATTGTGGTAAAAATAGAGCAGAACGGGAAAACCCACGATTGAACCGGATATTACACCGAGCAGGCAAATAATCAGCGTTTCCATAAAAATCACACCATTGAGCTGCCACCGGTGCATACCCACAGAAAGCAGCAGGCCGAACTCTTTAAGCCGTTCAAGAGTCATGGTCAGAATGGTTCCGAACAGGCCAAAACCGATCACAACATAGAGGATACCCATCATCAGGTACATCTGGATTTTGTCGAACTCGATACCCTGAATCAGTTCGGGCATAAGTTCCGGCCAGGTGAGAATGGTAAGCCCCTTATCGAGAAGGCCCCGTATAGATTCGGCTGCCGGATCCGTGTTGTGTATCTCATCGGGCGTGACAAGAATTCCCGTCACATAATCTTCTGCCGATAGCAGGGCTTGTGCCGTTGAAAGTGATAAATAGACGATCTGATTGTCCATATCCCGTAGAGGATGTTCCATCAGCCCGGATACTTCAAACAACCCAGATGCACTCATTCCAAAGCGCCCCTGTCCAAGCAGTACCAGGGTATCACCAACAGCAACATTCAGCCGGTTTGCAAGCCCTGATCCCAAAACAACGGTTTCTTCACCCGGTTCAAAAAAACGGCCGTTCGCCAGGCGGTCTTGCAGCCTGTTCAACCTCTGTTCCATTTCCAGGTCAATTCCCATCACAAGTGCGCCCCGGGCCTGCACATCACCGGCGGCAAGCATAAACGTTTCTATGCGCGGAGCGATGAATTCGATGGAGGGATGAGCGGATAAGATCTCATTTTCAAAAGCTTCATCTTTATAGAACGAGTTGTCAAGAGAAGGCTCGTCACGAAATAATGTATCCTGTATCTGCATATAACCGGTGTGAAACTGCGCGGTTATGTCGATCATATGATTGTACGAACCCCGGCTCATCGACTCCAGGAACAGAGACAAAACTACTGCAAACAGAATGGAGCTGACAGTAATCAGAGTGCGCCGCCTGTTTCTCCATATATTTCTCCATGCCAGTTTCAGATACATGTTCGTAAAAATTTTCGGGGCAGCCGTTTGGTTTGATGTTGTTGTATCAATTATTGAATGGCAGGTTGGTAAAGACTTCCGAAGTCTTATTGGTTTTAATGGAACATTGGATGATTTTATTTGTCAATACTTTTTTAAGTATTTATGCAGACTTCGGAAGTCTTATTTACCCGACAGAAGGTTTGATGTACTAAAATGCAGAACTAAAACCCAAAATGCATAATAGAAAATACCCGAACAACTTCATATTGAGTTATTTATGAAAGCGATTTCTCGTTTTTTGTTGTACTGAGGCTATAAAACCTGAAACCTTCAAAAAAATTATTTATATTTTAGACAAATATATCTAAAAACATGTATTCAGTAATTTCAGTCACCAAAATTGCCCCGGGTATCAGCCGACTTGAGGTTGAGGCTCCATTAATAGCCAAAAAAAGAAAACCGGGAAACTTCGTAATTGTCATGCCTTCAGAAAAGGGAGAGCGCATACCTTTGACGATTGTTGAATCTGACGAGCAGCGTGGCACCATTACTCTGATTGTCCAGGCTATCGGTAAAACCACTCATATCATCAACAACATGGTTGCTGGCGACAGTTTTACCGATGTGGTTGGCCCGCTGGGTGAGCCCACTCCCGTTGATAATGTGGGAACGGTGGTTTGTGTAGGCGGAGGCGTGGGCACGGCAGTCATCTACCCGATGGCGAAGGCACTGAAAGAAGCGGGAAATCGTGTGATAGGTATCATCGGCTCCAAAAACAGAGAGATGATTATTCTTGAAGACGAAATGAGGCAATGCACGGATGAATTATACATCACCACAGATGACGGATCTTATGGGTTGAAAGGTTTCGTTACCGATGCGCTGAGACTGGTAATTGAAGAAAATGAATCCATCCAGAGTGTTTATACAACCGGTCCGCTGCCGATGATGAAAGCGGTGGCTGAGCTGACCCGAAAATCAAATGTGCATACTTTGGCAAGCCTCAACCCGATCATGATGGACGGCACCGGTATGTGCGGGGCATGCAGGGTGATTGTGGACGATGAATTGAAATTTACCTGTGTTGACGGCCCCGAATTTGATGCCCACAAAGTGAATTTTGATGAGCTCATCCTGAGAAACAAAACCTATTTCGACCAGGAGAGAAAAGCAATGGATTCATACAGGGAATTCTGCAAAGCAAGAGGCGCATATGTCTGAAAAAAGAAGAGCAAGAAAAAATGGCAAGGCCGATGATCGGGTGATCCACCTGAAGCCGCCGGAGCGGATGAAGATTGCCCGCCAGCAGCCCATAGAAAAAGAACCGGATTACAGGGTTTGTAATTTCGAGGAGGTATCCGATGGGTTTAACATAGAACTTGCAGCAGAAGAAGCATTGCGCTGCCTGGAGTGTAAAGACCCGGTATGCATGAAAGAGTGCCCGGTGAATATTGATATCCGGGGATTTATCCGGCTGATTTATCAAAAAGATTATGATTCTGCCATAAAAAAGATCCGGGAATCGAACTATCTGCCAGCCATTTGCGGCCGTGTTTGTCCTCAGGAAAGTTTGTGCGAACAGGCGTGTCTTGTCGGTAAACGTAACGAACCGCTTGCCATTGGAAAGCTGGAACGATTTGTTGCGGATTATGAGCTGAAAAACGGGAATTTTACACCGCCCGAAATCAAAGAGAAAAAAGGCCAGAAAGTGGCCGTGGTGGGAGCCGGGCCGGGTGGCTTGACAGCAGCGGCAGATCTTGCCATTCGCGGTTATGAAGTGACCATATTTGAGGCACTTCACGAAGCCGGAGGTGTACTGAAGTATGGAATTCCTGAATTCCGCCTGCCTAAACATATCGTGGATGCCGAGGTTGACCGAGTAAAAGCACTTGGTGTGGAAATTAAAACCAATGTTGTAATTGGCCGCACCCTCACTATCGACGAACTGTTTGATGAGATGAATTTTGAAGCGGTCTATATCGGCACCGGGGCAGGCTCGCCCAGGTTCATGAATATTCCGGGCGAAAACCTGAGCGGAGTCTATTCAGCCAGCGAACTGCTGACCCGCGTGAACCTCATGAAAGCGTATAAATATCCGGAATACGATACTCCGCTAAAAATCGGTCAGCGCGTTTCGGTGGTGGGCGGCGGCGATGTGGCAATGGATGCCGCACGAACCTCGAAAAGACTGGGCCCCGAAAGGGTGGATCTGTTCTACCGGCGCTCACGAGAGGAGATGCCAGCCAGGATTGAAGAGATCCATCACGCAGAAGAAGAGGGAATCCACTTCCACCTGCTCACAAATCCAGTAGAAATTTTTGGTGATGATAATGGGTGGGTGAGAGCCATAAAATTACAGAAAATGGAGTTGGGGGAGCCGGATGATCAGGGACGCCGCAGGCCTGTACCTATCGAGGGTGAGTACTTCACAGTGGAGACGGATACGGTAGTGATAGCCATTGGCCAGAGTCCGAATCCCATCATACAACAAACCACGCCGGGGTTGAAAACAACCAAATGGGGAACCATCATTGTGGATGAAGTGGGTGCCACAAGCCGGGAGGGAATTTTTGCCGGAGGCGATATTTCAAGAGGCGGTGCAACGGTGATTGAAGCCGTTTCCGACGGAAAACTTGCATCCCGTTCAATAGATGAATATTTGACTGAGAAACGGGCTAAAGTTTCAAGTGATTAACAGGATAAGCTGAATATCGATGTGATCAGCGACCTGACAGAGTGCGAACGGTAGAGAGCTCCTGTCAGAGTCGCGTGATGCGTTTAATCCTTTCGAATGGCAATTTCTGGATCTTCAACTCTGGAACTGGCGCAAGCGCCTGTACTGAGCGGAGTCGAATGTATCCGCTTGTGCCTTTAGTTCTTGTGCCTTTGGTACCTGACAGATTTGCGTTTTCATGCATTAACACACAAGACAAATTTGTCAACTGCCTTTTGTCAACTTCTTTCAAAGGGCTTATTTCCTGATGAAATACATAGTCTCTTCAAACAGCAATTTCTGGCTCACAACTCAGGTTGTTTAAATCAAAAGCACTAATCAGATATTTTCTGAATGTCTGCGATATAAACAATTTCATCATCATCGATGGCAATAGCCCCGCTGAGTACTTTAAACTCATCTCCTTTAGAAATTGGCAAATCGATTTGTGAGAGATCGACATCAGATGAAGTTGCACCCCCCTCGCCTTCCCACTTCAATAGGGATTTATAGTAATTGGTAGTTTTTTCCGAAAGTCCCAGTTTTAGTTTAATCCTTTCCGGTTTTGCACTCATAAAATTCTCCGATTGGTTAATTGACCTTTCTTTCAATTAAAAAATTATATCAAAACAACACTCATCCCGCTGAAATAGTTTAATGAGATTAAGTAAGCAGAAGGTTCTGTTTTTAATTGTGAATTTATAATCTGCTTTCATGACGACATTTACATAGACAAAATTTTTATGACTACTGGGGGGTGGGTTGATTTTGAGTGAGAAGGCATCATTTCTTTTCATTAAACTATTAACACGTAAAGGTTTCAAAAGAGTGACAAGTAAGGCAAAAGTGTAATGTTATTTGCCTTATTAACATGCGTATAATAAATTGTTAAAAATTATAAACTAATTCAGGAGATTTGTATGAAGAAAATAATAATAGCTTTTCTATCGATAATAATCCTTTTAATAATTGAAAATATTGGATTAGCACAAACCCTGGAAAACAGAAATGAGTTTGCCTCATCAGATGATGCAATTGAATGGGTAAAAAAAATATATCTGGAGCGTGATTATGAATATGGTGCCATTGAGGGAGACCACCTGATAAAAAAATTTCCTGAATCTGTTGAACTGCATGCCTGGTATATTGCAAGTTTGGCTCGTTCTGAAAGAACGGATGAAGCTGTTGAAGCCGCCGCGATTCTCGATGAAAATAATCCTGAAAATGAATGGGCAAAATATGCTTTTGCTAAATCGCTCCGATGGGATAATAATCTGGAGAAGTCTCTAAAGGTGGTGGAGCAAGGATTAATTTTGGCGCCAAATCATACAGAACTGCAATTACTTCACATTAACGTTCTTAATGGTTTAGATAAAACCGAAGAGGCATTTGAGAAAATCGATCGATATTTAAGCGCTTCTCAAAACCCGATCAGATTGATGGAAATGAAAGGATATTTGTTATACTCGCACAATGATGAACGGGAGGATATTACCAGGAAGGACATGCTAAATTATTTTGCTGAGATCAGAAAGATTCAGCCCGATAATTTGAGTGCACATTTTTACCCCGGATTATATCATTACAATGAACAGAATAATGAGAAGGCTCTTCATTATTTACAAAAAGCTGCATCATTTTCAACATCTCCGGAAGTGCATAACAATTATTGGTATGCTGTAAGGCAGAGTGATGAATTATCAAGGGAAGAGAAAATAGACTTAATTGAGCAGGATATTCAGTCTCTGAAAGAACAACGTCCTGTAACAGCAAACCTGTTGAATAGAATTTCTACGAATTATTACTTTATGAATCTTATTGACAAAAGGGATGAATATTCAGAAAAGATTGTAGAAAAATTTCCTAATTCGAGGGAAGCTGAGTGGGTGTTAGTGCAACAACACAGGGATTACAGGGAAAAATATTCAAAAGAAATAGAACAGGGCAAAGAAGAAATTATTGATGAATACAGAGAAATGCTCTGGCGATATTTGAACCGTCAGAACTATCATAATCCTGCTTTGAAAGGAGAAATTTATCTTTCTCTATTCTATTCATACAAAGACAGCAAAACAGTTAATACCGATACACTTTCTGTGTTACTGGAAGGCATGGTAGAATACAATACTATGAATCCACATATAGTATTCGCAGATGCACCTGCTATTTATGCAGAAAAAGGAGGTGAAATTGACCGTGCTCTTGAAATTGCAAATCAGGGATTTGAACAAATGCAGGAATCGGTTGAACGTCGAAAAGAATGGGGCGCTTTCGAAAATGATAATGATTATAAAGAGGCTCTTGATATGTCTTACACTCTGGTTCATGATGCCCTTGGCTGGATTTGGTTTCATGCCGGTAACCTTGAAAAATCGGAAGAGCATTTGGCAAAATCACACAATCTCTATCCATTAAACAGAAAAAATCTTTACAGGCTGGGGAAATTATATGAAAAACTGCAGCAACATGAAAATGCCGAAGCTTTTTACATTATGGGAGTTGGCGCCTCAGGTATGGGAGAAAATCCCAATTTTGAAGCACTTCGTGAGCTGTATAAAAAAAAGAGAGGCTCTCTTGAAGGGTACGATTATTACCTGAATAGGGTTATGGATGAAGACCGGACTACTCGGAAAGAGAGGATATTAGCTGAAAAAATTGAAAATCCCGAAGATGTTACATCTTTTGAACTGAAAAATATGGACGGAGAAATATTCAATTCCGTTTTGATTGAAGATAAAATAACAGCCATTAATTTCTGGGGGACATGGTGTGGCCCATGTGTTGCTGAAATGCCGGATATCCAGGAACTACATGAGAAGTATCAAGAAGATGATGATGTATTGATTTTAACTATAAATAATGATTTTGATACAGAGAAACTTCGTGAATGGCTGGATGATCATAATTATACATTTCCCGTTTTAAGAGATGATGGTTACATAAACAACGCGGGAGTATCTGTTTTTCCAACCACATGGTTTCTTAATAGCAACGGACAAATAATCTACACACAAATGGGATATACAAGCGAGCTTATAGAAGAATTTGTTTGGAGGATTGAAGCGTTAAGAGATAGTTGATACTCGAACCTATTTTATACGATTCAATGCGAAACACTGCTTGTAATTTTTTGCACTAACCGATCAATAAGCTTAAGATCTTGCGGGCGGGAAAGGCGGTGTTCGCCGTCCGGAACCAGTATTAGCTCACACCGGTTTGATCCGATTTTCTTTTGTAGTTCGAGAGACTTTTTCCAGGATACATCCGCATCTTTTTTGCCGTGAATCAGGCAGACAGGGACATCCAGATTGAGTTTTTCACGGTTCAGCAAAAGGTGCTTTTTACCGTCTTCGATCAATTCACGGGTAATGATCACCGGCTCCTCCTGGTATTCGCTTGGGCTGCTGATAAATCCCTTTTCGTCCATTTCATTTCTCTGGGCATCACTCATTCTCTCCTCGTAAATCGATTGGGTAAAATCCGGCGAGGAGGCAATTCCCACCAGTCCCGCTATTATATCCGGCCTTGCAAGGGCTGCAAGCAGGGCAATCCATCCGCCCATGGAAGAGCCGACTGCAACTACCGGTGTTGGGGCAATATTATCCAGAATCAGCAGTGTATCATTCAGCCAGTCGCTGACGGTGCCCTCCTCAAACTTTCCGTCAGATTCACCATGTCCGCGATAATCAAACCGCACGTACGCCTGACCCCGTTCTCTGCAGCATTTTTCAAGCCAGAGGGCTTTGGTGCCCTGCATGTGAGAGAAAAAACCAGGCATGAAGATCACTGCGGGAGAGTTGCCCGGCAGGAAGTTGTAAGCTATGGAAAGTCCGTCGGTTGTGGTGATAAATTTGGGCATAAGAAAAGTTCATTTCAACTAAAAAAAAGGGGATCACTCCAATTTCCAGAGCTGATTCATAATCTGCATCATAAACCGGACGCTTTTTCTTTCATATGCAGAATCGTTAAATGTGCCGATCAGGTATGCGTTCAGTTCGGAATGATAGAACATAAATGCACCCGTTGCCCCGAGTACACCCCAGGAGTTAAATTTTTTCGGTAAAATGAATGGAATTGTAACGATTTGCCAGATGCCGTATCCGTACTGAACACCCGGGCCCATGCCTAATCTCACCCTATCATTTTTCATTTGCATGAGCGTGTTTTCTGATACGAGCTGATGGTTAACAAGCGCCTTCATAAATTTGAGCATATCTTCGGCAGGTCCAGTAACTCCGCCGCCGGTATAATCAAGCCCGGCAAATCCACGGTAATCGTTCAACCGGATTTGTTGTTTGGGCTGTCGCCTGAAAAAAGACCGGTTCGCATTGTGTTCTTTTAAATGGCTGTTTGTGGAACGGGAGCGCAGCGTCAGATAAAATCCTGATTCGGGGTGCGAAGGGTTTTCAAGTGGTTCAGAGTAGTTGAGCATGTAGGAATGCTTCATATCCAAAGGATCAAAGATGAGGCTGTGTAGTGTTTCGTAAAATGGCTTGCCGGTTACCGATTCTGCGATTAGGCCGAGCAGGTGGTAGTTGGTATCTGTATAATTACAGCCCTCACCCGGCGGGAATTTTGGATGACTGTTTTCTTTGGCCCAGAGAATGGCTTCGCGTGGAGTCATCGAAAAGTCAGGATTTTCCAGCAATTGATATAAAAGCGGCCAAAAATTATCGGGGAGGCCGGATGATTGGTTCAGCAAATGCCTGACCTGAATTTTATCCGAATAGTCACTTCCTTTAAAAATATGAAGATTTTGGGTCAGTTCGGTGTCCAGGTATTTTGTGATGGAAGCATCAAACGAAAGTTTTCCCTGCTCTGCCAGCATGGCAATGATGGTTGATGTAAAAAGCTTCCCCACACTGGCCATATAATTTGGCTGATTGGGATGTGCCGGTTTGCCATTTGTTTCGCCTTCTGCGAGGTTCAGGTGAATATCAGATCTGTCGGAGTGAACCAGCAGGTAAGCATTTTTCAGCAAGGGATCTTTTTTAACCTTCTTTCTGAAAATCTGCTCAATTGATTGATTAATTTTTCCCTTGTCCATTTTTATCATATAAGTTAGAAGCGATAAGCAAAATCAAATCAAAAAAAGTAAAGCATCACATAAGCGGCACTTTTTTGGTCATATGTTGAGAAAAGTTTGCGAGATAAACGGCTATACCCAGCAGAACTTCGGCAAAACCAAATAAAAGATAGAGTAAATGAATCCAGTGAAACGGGAATACCACTAAATGTGTAATCATCCACATCATCAGGTAAAAACCAAGAAAAGATGCGATGATTCCGGATTTTTTATTTTTCTTTAGTGTGAAGATACTCCCGAAAATATTGCCAAAACCTAAGATGAAGATGAATATTAAGCCGGGGATTAAGTATGAAGAAAATACAGACCTATCAAGCCAATCAATCAAAAAACCGAGGTTAACACCTGTAGGATCCATCACAAACCCAAGGCCACCGGCGAATGCGCCAATCCCGATAAATAGTTGCAGAAAAGCGAGTGTTCGAATTTTCGTGTTGATTATGGCCATTTTAAATTGTTTTACGTGCAGTGTGCAGAGAATACAACCTTAGACGCATATAAGGACTAAAGGTTTGTCTGATTTGTAAAAATTTTTTACATGTTTTCGTTCACAAATGGTCCCAAATGTATTGTAATACCAGATAAGATTTGAAATACCGTCTTAAATCAGTTGATTTGTTTATTTAAACCGGGAATTCTCTCGTTTTACAATGTTTTATTTTGGTAAATATCTATTATGCTACTACGTATCTAATCTGTTTTTATTATTTCTTTTATATTTCTCCGGGGTGATTTTGGCATAGGTTTCGAATAACCGAGCCGGATGAGCAGCAAAGGCTCTTCATTCTTTTTGAGATTTAAAAACCCCGAAAACTTTTCTTTAACGGATTCAACTTCACACGGCATGTTGAGATGTGCATGAGAAATTCCCAGTTTTGTCGCCATTAACGCAGCACGCTGAAAATGTCTGCCCAGGTCAACCCAGTTCTTTTTTGATTGGTTTTTTGCAATAAAGACCATGAGAACCGGCGAACTACGGATCATCTTTTCACACTTTTTAGCTTCACCCTCAGGTGTTGCAAACTTGCGGATGATCATTTTACCCAGCCATCTGGGAACGGATGGAAATCCCATCGCTTCTGATGTAAGCCCGTCTTTTTGCTCCACGGCTTCCTGTTTCGAAAATCGAATCCAGGAGATCAGCTCATCAACAAAACCACGATCTTTGAATTGAATCCGGTTTGCCTCTTTAACAAGACTGATAATATGTTCGGCATCCTCATGGCCAGCATAAAATTTTCTGAGCGTTGTTGAAGATGAATCAACAACATTTGTCAATTGCTCTAAATGAGAATCGGGAATGGATTCACCGTTGTATAAACTGCGATTTGATTGCCGCTCTGGAATTACATCAAAGAGTTCATCATCATCTTCGGATGATTCTTCTGTGAGTTTGACCTCGAGATACTCTTCATCATCCGGGAAATAATTTACCTTTGCAGAAAACCCCTCATGCCGGGCAGCGATGATCAGATTTTCAAGAGCACACCCCAGGCTGATGTATAGAGCGTGATCGTCAGGATCTACTACCGGCAGGCGGCGAGTAAAATCCGGATGGATTCTGATCTGATTATCATGTACCGAAAACTTCCAGGGTTGGGTGTTGTGCCCGGATGGGGCCATTGCTGCGTAATGTATCAGTTTTTCAATGTTCATGATCATTCTCTAAAATTTATTTAAAGTGAGTTTCCAGGTAATGCCTTTCGGGGTGAGATAAGATCGTTGAATTTAGTGTTATCAAGGTAATATAGTTCAAAAAAGGCGTCATCCCGCACTTGATTCGGGATCTCCACCCTTTGCATAAAGATGTCCTGGAACAACGTTCGGAGATTCCTGATCAAGTCAGGAATGACGGTTTTTGGTTGGTGATGCCAGCCTGTCCCTTTCGGGAGATCGGTGTCCGGCATGACGAAATTGATTTTTTTAAAAAACTTCACACCCTTTCTCATAGCCTCAGGTTCATTTTCCAAATTCTTATCTCTAATTGTTGTTAATTACGAAGTCATTTTTAGCCAAAAAGGATTGATATCAACCTTCATAAATCATTTTTCTGGTCATGCCACCGTCAATAATTAGATTCTCACCGGTTATAAAGTTATTCTTCGGGTCGCAAAGAAACAGGCAGGCTCTTGCGATATCATCCGGATTGCCAACCCGCTGTGAAAAGTGCTGTTTATGGTCTTTTTCCCGCAGCTTGTTATAATCTCCGGTGTGAATCCATCCAGGGCTGATTGCATTCACCGTGATTTTATTTAGCGATAATGATGCCGCCATCGAATGGGTAAGGCCCAGCAAACCTCCCTTTGATGCTGCATACGCTTCAGAGTTGGATTCCGACATCAATGCCCGGGTTGATGCAATATTGATGATGGTTCCTCCACCGTTCTCTTTCATGCCTTTCGCACAGGCCTGCGAACAGACAAATGCCCCCCGAAGATTGGTATTGATTACACGGTCCCACCCCTCAATATCCAGATCAAAAAATGGTGTGAATTCCGAAATTCCGGCATTGTTGATGAGAATGTCAACAGGGCCAAATTTGTCATACGCATCCTGAACCATTGTTTTTGCTGATTCAGGATCAGAAATATCGGCACGGATGAATTGTGTCTGATGTTTATTCTTCAGTATCTCCTCTTCCAGCTTTTTGCCTGCCGTTTCGTCCACATCAGCAATGATGACGTTCGCACCATTTTCTGCGAATGCTTTTACAATGGCACGGCCAATGCCATTCGCGCCGCCGGTTACAATTACATTTTTATCTTGAAATGACATAGTATTGTGTCAATCATAAAGTGAATGTTTAAAACCCGCAATGTTTTTTCAAAAAAACACAAATTATTCATACATGCAGCTATTTATGATGAGGAAACATTGCGGGTTTCTCCGACATTCAATTATTGACATAACAATAGTGTGATTATTCAGATTTTAATGGTTGAGAATCAAGATTAAGATGGAATCAGGAGATTAAAAATGTTCCCTTTGTCGCAATGTATCATTCCCAAATCCTTTGTTTTACTTTGATAATTTCTGAGGCAAATTTGTCAGGCTCACCCAAAAACGGAGTGTGTGCTGAATTCTCAAAAGTGATGAGTTCTTTCATCGGTGTGTCAATTGTTTCGAAGTACTCCTTTACAAGCCGGTGAGGAGTGTTAAAATCATGCAGCCCGGCGAAGAAGAAAAATGGAATTTCCAGCTTCGTAACCTTTTCGGTGTAATTGATATGCCGTGCATAAACCTCATCCCACATCGGGCCGCTGCCGCGGTTGGCGCCGTTCAGCCAGCGATAATAATCAACGAGGCTGTATTCTGGCGCGCGAAATGCAATGCGGGCCAAACGGCCCATGCTGATATCAAAGTTTCCGCCGTATTTTCCTACCAATTGAGCGAAGGCCACATGTTTGCTGTGTTCGGTGAAAGGAGGGCTGCCCAGCTCTTCGAGACGTTTTACGTCATCCGGATTTTGGCCTTTTTGGATTTGCTCTTGCAGCCACTCATGTCCCATTTCATAAGCACGGTGGTTGTCCACAACCTGGCTGACACTGATGTAGGCATAAATATCTTCAGGGTATTTTGAAGCAAGTTCGATTCCAAGCTGAGTTCCCCAGGAATGTCCCAGCAGAAAGATTTTTTCCTGGCTAAAACGCTCTTTTAAATAACCGATCAGTTCGTGTGCATCACTCAAAAACCGGTCAAACCTCATGCTCTGTTCATCAAATTCCCGGTGGTTGGATTTTCCCGCTCCCCGCTGATCCCAGTGCACCACAATAAACTCTTTTTCCAGTTCGCTGTCCAGATGGTGTGCCAACGACATTTGCGCCGCCCCGGGTCCGCCGTGCAGCCATAGCAGCACGGGATTGGATTGGTTTTTACCCCTTATCAAAATAGCCTGTTTCATTCCGCCAAGTTCAACAAAACTCAGCTCTGCAATTGATTCATCAATCAATTTGCCGTCATCAGCTTTAAAAGGTTCGGTATATGGAAAAAGTGCGCCTCGCACAACAATCAGTAAAATCAGGGCAAGCACCGTAAAAAAGAGAGCTATGATACCCGTAATTATTTTTAGCGTTTTCATAAACTAACAAGACTTCGATCTTTTCGGACCCTTTTTCAAATTCAAATTAATCTAATTTTCTACTGGAAACTTGGTTTGTAAGGCCAAAATCATCCCCTCTTGAGAGGGGAAAGTGCAGATGAAAGCGCAAAGCGCGGTTCATCGAACGAGGGGTGTGTTCATCTGGGTACAAAGCCTAAATCAGGGACACACCCCTGACAACTACGCTGAACGCTTCGTTGTCTGTCCCCTCTCAAGAGGGGATTTAATTTACTTCGAACAGATTACCAACAATTTTTCCAATAGAATCTAATCTAAAAAGCCTCGGATAGGGTGATGTACAATCCTGAGTCGTGTTTTCCAATTCCGAAATCGATTCGGAGGTTGCTTGTATCCTGGGGGTTCAGGTCAAATCGGAACCCAACTCCGGCTGAGAATTTCGGGTTGCTGACTGAAAAATCCTCAAACCGGTTCCACACTTCTCCGGCCGCTGCAAAGACCGTGAATCCGAGTCGATTGTAGAATTGCTGTCGCCACTCCGCCTGTATTTGTCCTGCATTATTATCCCGGAATCGCCCCTCGTAATATCCTCTCATAATTTCACGTCCTCCAAGCCGCGAATATTCCTGGAAGGGCGGCGTGCCTGAAATGAAATTGGCCCGAAAATGAAAACCAAGAATTGAGCTGCCTTCACCGCTCAGGTCAAAATATTTGCGCGCATCGAATTTTAAACGGCTGTGAGGATGTGTGGCCCCTAAAAACCCGGGAAAGTGCATCGTAGAAAATTCCAGGTAGTGATAGGAGGTTGGCCAGGTGATGCTGCTGCGTTTATCGTGGCGGATAGAAACGCCGACACCCGGCAGTGTGCTGCCCTCCATCCCGCTGATGCCACCGCCCTGATAAGGTTCTCCGTCTTCATCAAAAAATTCAACAGCCGAAATACGGCTCCACTGAACATTGATTCCCGCAAACAAATGGTCCCCCATTTTTTTTAGCGCAGCCTGCTGAAAACTGAAAGCCCGAAATTCCACATCCAGTTCATCATCGCTGCTTGTCAAAGCTCCCACTCCCCAATAGTTGTCCGGAAAAAAGAAGTATTCGTGACGCCCTTCAAACAGCCAGTTTTCACCTGTTAAAAAAATGTTGGGTGTCAATTCCACAACCAATTGGTTGTTAAGGGTATAGGCACTTGAGAAAATCACCTGAGAAGCCCTTGTTTCTGGGCCTGCCGTTTTTGGCTTGAACTGAGTCATCATCAACCCGCCAAACACCAGGCTGGTTTCGGGCATGTAGCTGAAAAAGGGCAGAAGAACCGTGTTGGT
>SL_3KL_010_SEDDRAFT_10000215_pt1 | contig 42917 bp, 37 predicted proteins | sample SodLakKL_010_SED_2_FD_10381 | JGI IMG/M metagenome (IMG submission 10381) | reverse complement strand
CAAAAACTGGGCGTGCCACCAACTTGCCCGCGAGGCGAACGGCGAGCAGTTGCTCTTTGTCGATGCAGATGTTCAACTTGCGCCCGAGGCGATCTCATCGGCTCTTGCATGGGTAGAACAAAACGAATTGGATATGCTGTCGGTATTTCCCACACAAATAATGCAATCGTTGAGCGAGCGGTTGGTGGTTCCGATGATGAACTGGATCCTGCTTTCATTTTTACCGCTTCGTTTTGTGTCCGATTCACCCAACCCGAAGTTTGTGGCTGCAAACGGACAGTTTATTTTACTCAGCAGAGAAATATATTCTGTAATTGGCGGTCACGATGCGGTTAAAGGTAAAATTGTTGAAGATATGGAATTGGCGAGAAAAATAAAAAACAATGGGAACAAGATCATGACGCTTCTTGGCGGTGAGCTTATCTCGTGCAGAATGTACGACAACCTGGTCGACGCAGCGAACGGATTCACAAAGAACTTTTATGCGGGCTTCAATATCCCGCAATGGCTGTTTATACTATTCATTGCAGTACTTGCTGTTGTTTATTTAGTGCCTTTTATAGCAGTTCTTGAAAACGGATTATTTATATATCCGATTACCCTTATAATCCTGAACAGATTGTTCATCTCAATCATATCGCAACAGGCGCCGCTGTATAATATCATTTTACATCCATTTCAGATTTTACTCATGCTCATTATCGGTATCCGCTCGGTTGAGACATATTCTAAAGGACAGATTGTATGGAAAGGGAGACGTATATAAAACAATACGGAAAATACGTTTTTGTGTATATCATTTTTCTGGTTGGTGTGATCGGCCATACCACGAAACCATTGTTCGATCCTATGGTAGCGATTACACCATACACGCTCTTTATTATGGGAACCTTCGTATTATATCATACGGTCAGGAAAAACGGTTTACCGGTAATTCTCTGGATGGCAGGGACGTATATAGTAACGTTCACGCTTGAAGCGATAGGCGTTCATACCGGTTTAGTTTTCGGCGGGTACGATTACGGCGAGGTGCTTGCACCGCTGTTATTCGGGGTACCGCTCATCATAGGGTATAACTGGGTGTTTGTAGTACTTGGGGCAGCGTGTATAGCACAGCATTATATTACACGTCCCCTCATGTTTGCATTGATTACAGGACTTATTGCNGTTCTGTTCGATACAATCCTTGAGCCTGTTGCGATACAATTAGGATACTGGACATGGGATACGGGATATGTACCGCTGCAAAACTATGCGGCATGGTTTGTCATCAGCTTTGCAGCGGCGTTTGTATTAAAACAATTCAAAGTTGCTTTTTATACTCCGGTTGCTATACACTATTTTATTGCCCAGAGCTTATTCTTTATCGCATTGATTGTACTGCTTTAAAAATAAATCCGAACATACAACCCGGTCTGCTGGGCAAATTGTATATGATGAACCTTTGTTGTTATATCCGGTGAATTCTGTCCGGCTTCATTCGTAACTTCATTGTATGAATATCGCAGCGGAAGGAAATGAACGGATAAGCTGAGATTATTTATTATTTCATACTCCACACCGAGTGTAAAATTTACACCCAACGATAAAGTCTTCCTGGTATCCTCCGCAGATGTTTGTACAATTTCTTTACTTATACGAGAGTATCCGGCAGCCGGTTGAATACCAGCATATAAAGCAATAGAAGGATGCCGATAATAAAGCCGTCGAATTTCAGGCCCTGCCGTTATTAAAAATTCATTGACAGTCCGATAAGACTCCAGACCATGCTCCTCTTCAACATCCGACCAGCCAAGCCCGATGGAAAACAGCAGCATCGTTGTACGTGAGACCTTTTTCGAAACGGAAAGTTCAGTTGCATCCTGATTGAACAATTCCGCACTAAATCCCCAACGGGAATCGGCATTATTTTCCGTAGCGTGTGAACCGGCCAATATGCTCTGGAAACTGGTAATAATGACACAGAGTATAACCGCTATCGACGTTCTCATAGTTCTGCCCCTTTTTATTTATTTTGATTAGTAGTTTATTTGGCCGGTAATTATTACAAGGAAAACAAACGATATTGAAATGGTTAGAAAATCATAAATCTGACCCCCAATTGGATAGAATGATACCGTAACATTATCTTTTCATCTTCGGGTTTATGCAGCCACACTATGCCCGCAACTTTTTCACCGTTGTCTGTAATAACAGAGTAATTACTCCTCCTTTCAAGAACCGGTAAACTCGTTGCGAGATATCTCCATTCGGGACTTACCACTATTCTCCCCCATTGCTTCTCGATACCGACCCCATATGAAAAACCTATTACACGATCGGTTATCACGCTTGAGTTACCTTCAAACTCGCCTGTCAGTGTTTGGTTAATATCCCGGGGCTGAAATTGGACAACTTCACCGTGCAGTTTTTTGTTTAACCGCAGCCGTTCACTTCTTATTTCCCCGAATACATAAGGCTGCACAAACAACTTCAAAAAAGGAGGTGCATAGGCAGCGCCGTATATAAAACCCCGGCTATTATTTGATATTTGATATTGATCTGTCCGGTATTCTTCCGAAGAGTTCAATCCAAATAATAATTCCCAGAACAAAGAATTTACATCATCCTCAGGATACGAGTCATTATGGTATCCGGCATAAATACGCATCCCGTATGGAACGTACATTATTGCTTTACCGGACAACAAATAAACATTAGTGATATCACTTATCATCATACTATTAAAGTAACCAAAAAAAGGTCTTTCCTTTGTTATAGTTCCGTTAATACCATAAAATCCGAACCCCATCCCTACCTGTAATTCCAGTGCTACTCGAAACGAATTATCATTTCTTTTTGGAAACAGCATTTTGTGCGAAATGAAGGCATCCGGAAAATCATACCGAATACCAAAATTAATTGAATTGTAATCCATTTTTATTTTTTGTTCGTCGAGTATATCAAGTTCACCCAATGATCGTATTTTGTATATATTTTCCTGACCAATTTCATGGCGTATTATACGTTCTTCTATCGGAGAAATCCCAGAGTGATTCTTCCATTCAGAAGTAATTTTTATATTATTCCTAAGCGATATCTCAAATCCAAGTCCATACACAATATTCCGTACCCGTTTTGTTCTCATTAAAGTGGTTCCCGAGACTTCACCGGTTAGTAGACCGAAGATTGACCACCATTCATCCGACCGGCCAAGAATATATGTTCTTGACTCAAAACGCTCACTTCGGAGCTCGGTAAAAAAATACGGCTGAACATAATACTGCAAAAAAGACGGTGCATAAGAAATACCTGCTAAAAACCCACGGCTGGTGTTACGGATTTTATTATCGTACATTTCAAAGCGGTTTCTCATATCCTGTCTGTATATATTCGACCAATAATCAGCATCGGCATTTTGCTCGGGGAAAGAACCGTAATGATAGCCGCCGTATAACCGAAAACCAAACGGCATAGACAAATGAACGCGGGGTGATATTATATAACCATGAGTTATCTCATTAAGCCATTCACCGGCTATATTTTCTATAGGTCTTGGATCTGAAAATCCAACGCCCGATACAAATCCATAGCCGGTCTGCAATTCAACGCCAATGGAGAATGAATTATATTTTCCCTGCGTAAACAGCAACGCAGGGAAAAATAAAAGAATTATACTTATGATAACTTTATTTTTATATTCCACGGCACACCTTTTATTGTATAATTTCTCCATCGCCAAGTGGCGTTATATCGGAAAGATCAAAATAATGCTGGACTGAATTACTGCTTTTTGATCCATTATTGCCTCTTGCAACTACATAATATGCTACATACGGAGTTCGCCTTGGATAGCCGCTCCCCTGATAACCGGAAACATTTGCATGTATGTCAGTATATGTTGTACCTGTTGTCGATCCGTACAAATACCAAGTAGAACTTGTATCTATTTTTTTATATATCTCATAATAATTTGCATTCTGCACTGATGACCATGTGACTCTCGGATGTCCATTTTGAATCGAAGCGGAGACAGACGGTGTTGACAATGGAGATGTAAAGCTGCGTACAGAGGACCATGCACTCGCTCCTTGTTCATTTTCCGCTCTTACTCTCCAATAATATTTTGTACCCGGTGAAAATCCGCTCACGGATCTATTTGTGTTAGTAATACCGGATTGATTTAGAAACAGACTTGAAAAATTAGATTGAGTCGAAATTTGAAGTCTGTATGTTATTGTACCTCCGCCGCTTGATGCCGACCATGAAAAATAAATAGATGTTCCAATTGCGTTAAAACCATTCGCAGGAGATATTTGTGTAGGAACACTCGGTACACCTATCTCTGTTATTCGATGCCTATATGTTGCCTTTAATTCTTGAGATGGATAATAAACTCCATTATGAAAAATTTCGGTAAATGTATTCTTATTATTAGATGATTGACTTCCCGATGGATGTGAGTAACGTGTCCACACCCAGGGTCCAACCCATTCTATCTTGTGTTCTTTATTACCGACAATTTGTGTTCCTTCGATGAAAACAGCTCGGGTAGGTAAATCAGTTTGATATTGAATAGGGCCAATAGTCCATATACCAGTTTCTTGATGATTGCCGGGCACATACCATTCATCTCTTAGCTGATTATGGAGCTGTCCTGTAAATATCTCTGCGATCTTTTTTGTATATGCCGTACCGGATAAAGTCTTTTGTATTGATTTCTTTTCTATTCTGATTGCCGATTCGTTTTTAATCAGTTCACCCAGCACCCACTCACCGTCAATTTTTTGCATGCTATATTCCTGGTATACATCTGCATTAGAATAAGCTACATAACAAAACGAATCGGTTCTATCACGGTCGAGAACGCCGTAGGTATACCAGTTACTTTTTTCTATCGGTGTTTGCTGATACGCGGCTTCGAGTATCTCTAATGTGGCGGGATCTAATTCAGCATGCGAAGTGGATACGGGATTTTCAATTCCGAATTCATTCGATACTTCTACCGCTTGCTCGCATCCCATGTTCATAAACAGCAAAAGAATCAGAGAGAGAGAGAGAGAGAGAGAGAGCAAATATTGAGCCATTTCATGGTAGTACTCCCAAATATTATTTTGAGTGCGGGTATAGAGCTCCCCTTTAATTCGGTATGTGCTGCGATTACTCCGTCATCGCCAATGGTGGAAAGAGAATTGATGACTTAAGCGAATTTATACACAATAAAATCAAAAGTCAACACTACTTCAAAAAATATTTTGACATCAAAAATTATTACCACCTCAACCTCAACCCTGCAAAATAATTCCTCCCCGGCTGCGGGTATCCTTCAAAGTATTCATAAGCCGTGTCGAATAGATTGTTCACGCCGGCATTCACTGTCACCCTGTCCTGCCACGGAAACTCAACGTGCAGATCCGCCGTAATAAACCCGTCCGCAACACGTTCGCCGTCGGACGAACTGTACCGGTCCGTATACATTGTAACGATTGACCGCAGCCGGAATGTATCGAATAAAGTGTATGCTGTCTCCGTACGCAGGGCGTGATCGGGAATGTTGATGATCTTATCATCCGTCGTGCGGTTGTCGATGTGAATAAATGAATATACAAGGTCGATATCAAAACGTGCGTGCGGTTGGTAAAATGCATGGAGATCAAACCCGTATTTGTGCAAGCTGCCGATATTCACGTTCTGCTCAACAATATGCTCCGGGTTACCGGGATCAGGAACGGTGACGAACATGATGAAATCATCCACGTCGCTGAAGAACACTTCCGTTTTTATAAACACATCATCAAACAGCAGATCCGAGTAGCCAATCTCAAAATGTGTCGCCCGTTCCTCGCCTATTGATGGATTGGGAATAGTACGACCGAGTCGAAAGGAATACCGGTCGCGCATTGAAGGCAACCGGGTTTTCCGTGCTACCGATGCGTGAAGTGTTCCATTAGCTGAAAGATCCAGAAGCGCCGCCAGTTGCGGGTTAAATGCAGTTGTACCTGTATTGGGAAACCGGTTAATGGAACCATCATCATCGTCAAAGTATTCTGCACGATAGGAACTCAAACGGTCAATACTTGCACCGGCTACGATTGAAACATCCCGGGCAACGGGTGCCGATATCTCAACCGCCGCCGAGAGAATTTCATCGGCAAAAGTGAGCTGCGGTTCATCATCCTGCCGTTCCCGGTGAACATCCTTTTTATAATGAACTGCGGTACGTATACTTCCAAATGAACCGGCATCTACCGACATCTCTGCCGACCCGCCATAGGTGTAATCATTATAATAACTCCGGAAAGAACGCCCCATATTCATTGTTGAATAGGTATCATCGTCATAACTGTAAAGGGCATTCTCAAACGTATCGTAATACAATCTCGTCTTGACGCGATGCAACCCGAATACACGGGTAGTGGATGTGAAATATATGCTTTCTTTATTCCATTCGGGCCATCGCCAGTAGCGTACCGGCATTGCCGGATGAGAACCGAGATAGACGGGTGTACCCTTCTCACCGCTTTGATACGAATAGCCGATTGCATACTCATCAAATCTGTTGGGTGTAAATCCGATCTTAAAACTCCCCTTCACATCGTTCTCAAATGCATTATCTCTTTTCTTACCTGCAATATCTCCATTACGTCCCGAAACGCGAAAATAATCCGATGCAGAATAAACTCCGCCTGCCTGGAGATACCAGTTTTCGTGCCGCGAACCGACATTAATAAACGATCTCCGGGAATTCCCCGATGCATAGGAAATGCCCGCGGTTCCCTCCAAGGTTTCTTCCGGTTTACGCGATACCATGTTGATCGCGCCCCCCATCGTGTTGGGACCGTACAGAACCGAGCTGTATCCCTTCGATACCACAACCGCCGAAATATCATATATCAGAAAGCGGCCGAAATCGGGATATCCGTCATACGGCACGTAGATGGGAATACCATCAAGAAATAGCGGCACACGCTTTACATCAAATCCGCGTACATACACTGCCGTTTCATTTCGCTCACCAACGTGGGCAAGATGCACACCGGGCAATCGCCCGACTGCATCTGCAATCGTCGGTTTGTCCGGATTCTTTGCCGACGGCTCAATCACCCGGTCGACTGTCACGGGAGTCCTGGGTACCGGTGTACCGATAACTTCGATCTCACCTAACGAAAACGATCCTTTAACCGTATCCGGTGGTGAGGATGAAAAAAGATTGTCTGTTCCAAATAAAGTTATTAATAGTATTGATACTGTTTTGAGCATATATGAAAGCATAGTTTTAGAAATTATCGCTTTCTCTGCGTTCTTTGCGGCCTCTGCGTTGAATTGATATTTGACGATTCCTATTCTCCGGTATTTCATTTCTTCCATCTCAAATAAATATTTTAACTATTCATCTTTTCTTCTATATGTACTGCAATTGTAATTACATCCGTATAATTTATATCAAAGACCGTGTAGTCTTCGATATTCCATTTCTTCACAACATCATCGATCAATTTTTCACGCACCACCCAGATCATCGGGCCTGACCATTGCGAACGTAGTGAATGTATTGCATTCGACCATCCCTGATCTTCAAGTTCAAGCGGACCGATCTCATCTATCGCAACGATATCGGCATGACGTATCCTTGAAACAGCGAGCGCTGCTTCACCAAATGTAAAAGCATCATTGCTGAAATTAAACAATACCGGTTTCCGGTTTGATATTGAACTATCGCGTGTACATAATAGTAAACGTTTACCGGTTGCTATATCTTCAACATAAAATCCTGCACGCTTACCGTTTGCTATATATTCAGGCTGGATTATTCCGGACACGGCATATCCGCTATCCCGCAGTTTATCCACGATCTGCCGGGTAACGGTAGTTTTTCCAGTACCCCGTTTACCGGTAACAATAAATACCGTATTTCTTTTTTGATGTTCTTTTCTCATCATTACGAGGTAGTCGTCCATCTGTTGTATCAGACCCGAAAGAACGGTGACCGGATTTCGCCATGCTCTTCCCTTCGGTATCATAGCAATAATGAACGGAATCGTCTGAAATGAAACGCGCACGGCGGAAAGGAAATTTTTCATCCGTTTGTTTTCGAACCATTGCATGAGAACAGGATTCCGCAACTGTACACTCACAGCACCGAATCCCGCTACCACGACAATCGCACGAAAATTCATTTCAATACCAATACGCAACCCGTCCATGGTAAAAGCCGCGTTTCCCTTTGTACCGCCCAGGAAGAAGCCGGTCAGCATCGATATCATCAACAAACCGATCCAGAACCCCGGTTTGTACACAAAGCGGTAAATAAGTCGTCTGTCGTACAGGGTAATTAATGTGAGAAAACCTGCAACATACATTGCAGAGACATAAAGTGGAAATGCATATATTACATACAAGCCACCGAATAATAATACAAAAATTCCGGCCAACCGGATTGCTGAGAATGATTGATGTGACTCAAACGAGGATTTCATTGGTGAATCCTTATCGGTAGGCATTCCAAAGTTAAGGGTGGTTTTGCCTGATAATGCTGCCCGGGAGATAAGAATTCCCGCAGTTGCAGCGACCACTCCTCCTGCAAAAAACAATCCGAACAATGTCCCGACCGGTGTCCAGTATCCCGATAGCGGTATTCCGATATTCTGATTGAGATAATCGACAAGACTTTGATAGAGTTCTATGATAGAGGCACCATATACAAGCAATGCGGTAAGAATTCTTTGAACGATATTCCACGCCATCGCAAGACCGCCACCGATGAGGTAGCCGATCCCCGTCCTGCCGCCAAGGAGAACACCGATCTGCATTGAAACCGATTGCATAAAAATTGCAAGCATCGGACCGAAGATAACCGGACTCGGGGAAAGGGTTTTCATTGCTGCACAAATCAGGCCAGCACGCCAGAATAATCCTTTCTCGGGCCACATCCGGTGACCGGCGATCATAATGATAATACCAATTGCCGTCAGCAAATTACCGCTGAAGGGAATGCGCAGATTATGCAGAAAACTTCCGAAGACGATCTCCGACGCACCCCAGACACTCCCGATCACGGCAGCTTTTAACCAGACATCATTATGACGGTTATAGTTCATCGCCCCACTATCCTTTTATATTCTTCAACGGTATTAATATTTTTTACAGCTTCGGCAAACTTTGCAATATCAACTCGTCTATGTTTTGACATTTCCAAAAACTTGTGAACCTGTCTTTCATTGTTTTGCAGATATTCTTCAAGCGATTTACACGCCGACCGGGGATATATTCCAATTAACGGATGTGTACGCTCACCGTCATATGCGATCACTATAGTATCGGACTCTATTGCATCGACAAGCATATCGACGACACCGGTTGAAATGAATGGTACATCGCACGGTACAGTGAATACATAATTTGTTGGAATTGTATTCAGAGCAGCATGAATGCCTGCCAGAGGTCCGTAGCCGGTAAAGATATCGGTTATAACAGGACGTTTGAGAACTTCATACTCCTCCTGTTTATTCGCACTGATATAAATCCCGGGGAACCGTTCCTGCAGAGTATTGATAATACGTGCAATAAATGTTATATCATCGATACGGAGCAACGCTTTATTTGCACCCATTCTCCTGCTCTGTCCGCCGGCGAGAACCACGGCAGATATGGTATCATATCGCCTGGTCATCTGTCTTCAAAGATATCATTGGCCCAGGTCCATGCCGCGTGCATTCTCGGCCAACCGAGGGTCGGAAGAGCAAGAAATATCGTATGTAATATTTCTTCTTTGGTAATCCCCGCTGCAAGCGCTCTTCGTACATGTGCGTGAACTGCACCTTCGAGTCCTGCACCTGTTGAGAGTGCAATTTTTATCAGAGCACGTGTTTTATCGTCCAGCGGACCCGCATTGTGTACAGTACTACCGAGTTTCTCGTACGCTTCGGTAATTTCCGGATTTTCTTCCTTGAATTTTTTAAAGAGTCTTGGCAAATCTTCCATATTGTTATCCTTCCGATTTTCTGTAAAGGCGAAATATTTTTCGCCGGATTATAAAATAGATGTATGTCGAAAAAGTTTTTCGTTTCTTGTAAGTACGCGAAAATCCCACCACGCTTCCTTCGCTTCATTTCGTGTTACATATCATTTCATAAAAAAACCCTATCCCGGCTTTGGCCAGGATAGGGTTTAATCCTACTGCTTCCTCCTGTTTCCTCCTTTCCAAAGCCGGGAGGCAGCGGCGTTTCCTTCGCTGCCGTGCTCCGGTACGTGACCGGAGGAGTTCTGAAACTCATCGTTTATATAACCATAGCCGGAGCGTTAGGTTATATAACTCGGAGAATATACGTCCCATGCCGGATACGTGCAGGTGGTTCATAAAAAAACAAATAAATCGTATCTATCAGTATTATGACTGACCGCATCCGGCAGGTCGTTATTTTTATACTATAATTAAATCACATGCGATTCTCGAAATTATTTTTTATACTGCAATGGATGTCCTACACCTATATGACAATCGGTACAAAGTTGTCCGTCCCCCCGGTTGATGAATGCAACCATCGACTCATGACACCGGATACAATTTTCCGATATTCGTTCATAGCGCGACTCCCGTAAACGGATTACCTGTGGCTCATCAAAGGTAAACACGGCTGCGTGGTAAATACCGTCGGTAGCTTTTGCCGTATATTGCCGGATAAACCCGTGCGGTACGTGGCATTCGTTACACGTTACATCCCGGTGTGATGATGTTTCCCAGGTAAGATACATATCCTCCATAACGTGACAATTCATACACGCAGATGGATCGTCGGAGAGATATGAATATCCCTGTCCATAATAAACCGTATAGGCACCGGCACCGATGAGAATCGCAATAAAGATAATCAAACTCATTTGTAACTTTTTCATAACGATTTTCTCATTGGTTATTTTGAAATGTTACTCGTATTGGATCCGCACCCACCATAGCACGAAATGCGGCAAACTCTGCTTTCCGTGCATAATCGATGGCATCGCCAAGTATTCTGGCGGATTCCTGCGGACTATGGAAACCGGTACTGTTCTCCGAAAAAATGAAATCCCATCGAATTTGTGAACTTCTATGATATTGCCGTGCTTCTTCCAGAGCCGCATCACTTGCACCTGCCTCCATAGCCTCGACTATTGCATCGATAGCATCGATCAATGCATCCTCCGTTCGTGCAAGCAATTTCTTGGTACGTTCCTGTATTTGAATTACCCGGTCTCGCATCTCCTCCTCATCCTGACGATGACATGTGAGACAGGATTGGGATATATTTACCAACGGTGACCGAATCCAGTGATCGGTTATTTTCACGGCACCTTCTCGTTTATATGTCATATGACAGTCCGCACAGGAGACATTCGCTCTGCTGTGGACACCTGTCGACCACAATTCAAATTCCGGATGCTGGATTTTGATCATCGGTGCCTTGGTTTCGGCATGTACCCAATCGGCAAAATCCCGCTCGTCGAAATATTCTTCGATATCATCGATTGTAAGTCCGTAATCCCAGGGGAAGGTTAAATAATTTCCCTCTCCTTTGAAATAATACTCAACATGGCATTGTGCACAAGCATAACTTCTCATTTCCTGCCGTGTTGCCTGCGACAGGTCAACTCCCCTCCGTTCCATCGCTTCTGTAAACGCCGGTCGGGAGATCCTTAAGTCCATTGTCTCTGCATCATGGCAATCTGCACAGGAAACTGAATGTTCAAATCCATGGACGTCCACGAGCTCTCGGACAGGAGTTCGGTAAAATGTTTCTATCCCGTATTCCTCCATAAACAACGGCACCTCCGGACTCTTACAGCTCATACAGGTGCCCGGTTTATCATCTCCCAACCGCTCCGAATCAAGCATATCCTGCAGCGCATTCATATGACCCCGCGCTTGATTATAGTCAAGGGAAAAAGGATATCCGGCCCACAAACGTTTCAGATGTTCATATTCTTCCAGCTTTGAAAACTGCACGGGACCACCGTACTTTCCAAACTTAGGATAATCGACCAGGTCGGCAGTCCGGTATGTTTTCATATAATCATCGTAGTGTTTCGTGAAATTTACTTTCCATTTATCAGGATCGGGCTCAAGCGGCTCGATCTTGGTGATCATTAAGTAATCGACCCGCCCTTCATGCACACGTTCAATGATCGTTACCAGCAGTGCAAGTACAGCAATTGTCAGAACTACAACACCTCCGAAAATGAGGTATCGCTTTGATTTATTTTCACTCATTGTGGTTCTCCTTCTATGATATAATTAACTGTTACATAGCAATGTTAAATCTGAAGATCGGGTCCTTTATCGGCACCGGGTAAACTGTAATAATTAAGAAAAACCGATCTGACACCCTCAATATGCTGCATCTCTTGAAGCAGATTTTTAATTTCCGGTTCAGTCTCTCGTTCGATCAGAAATACCAGTTTTTCCTTGTCACCTTCAGGGATTTCAATTCCGCGGTCGAATAATTCATGTTTGACGTTGACTACATCATCGGATGAATTGACTTCAACAAATCCACTCGCGACTATCATAATAACCTCACTTTTTTATTGATTTTAAGGTTTCATACTAATCTTTATATTCGCTTGGGTACCGCAATGTTCCTCACACAAACCACAATAGATACAATCGGTTGACCGCAGTGTCGCGGTTTTCACCTCGTTATTTTTCATTTGATCGATGAATTCCGTAAGCGGCACATCCATATAGCAATTACTCTGACAGAGATAACATTGTGTACAGGTTTCCATATCTTTAAAACGCAATTTAATAACGCTCACTTTATTAAAACCACCGTACACCTTGCCAACCGGACAAAAGTAACGACACCAATAGCGGGGAAATATCAATTCCAGAATTAAAAACGCTGCAACAATACCCGCCGAGATAACAAGCATGTAGACACTCACCGGCACATCCGATGAATAATACACACCTGTGGATATCATTCTGAAGAAATTCGTCAAATGCGAAAAATACTTTGTAAAGAACGGTATCCCGATAATGACTGATGCAATGAGCAGCAATCCAATAAGTATATATCCTGCTTTATGTAGTTTTCCCGCACGTTCAGCAACAATGGGTTTATTTCTTTTTGCCCGGAATACAATCCGGCGTATTTTTTGAACCCAGGAAAAAAACAGATCGTACGGACATACCCAGCCGCAAAATGACCGGCCGAATAACAGATAAATTATAACAACTGCCAATACTGACGTTGTTACCGTCCATGTAATGCTCAACGATGCTGCAACTGTCTCGATAAACGCAAATACATCGAGCATCTTTATAATGCCGAATATATCAGCTCCGGATAATCCGCCGATAAGTGCATCAATCCTGAAAAACTGTAAAACGAACACTGTCAGGATACCGAGCATTACTGCTCGTCTGATGACGGACAATTTAGTTATACCAACGTTCTTCAATCGTACCCCGCTGCATTAGCTTTGGTAAATTCTCACCGTAAATTAAATCGTATCGCTCCATATGATCCATCTGAAGGATTGAATCCCGTTCATGTAAAAATTCATTCTTCAGTTGTTCATATTGTTTCGGGGTCACGACTGCGATAGCCGAACCACCTACCGGACAAAACTTCACACATAAACCACAGCCGACACAATCCTGATTGATATCGGGCTGATTTCCCCATTCACCATGATAAAAATCAAATACCCGTTCACCGAGCGGACACGCCTTACTGCACGAAAGGCAAACATCACCGTTCCATCCGAGACATATTGAATAGTCAATTAATGCCATGCCCATCTCAACATCGTCTATTTCAATCGGCGACAGTGCGTCGGTCGGACAAACATCGGGACACTTCATACACAATGTGCATGGGAAATCCCGCATATCTTTTACATACGGTGTTCCGAAATTTCTCACATCGCCTGCACCGTCAAGAACAACTGCGTTATATTTCTCTATATGACAAACGTTCACACATGCACCGCAGCTTATACACTGCGATTGAAATCTTCTTTCATGCAACAACGCTCCCGGAGGTCGTATATATGATGCCGGGCGTCCTCTTCGCGGTACGATATCATATTTATTCAGAAACGAATGCAACGGACGTTCCAATGCATCGTTTGCCTCGTCCTCGGGTATTTCAGGTAGCTCTTGTCCGTTGCCTCTTGCCTGGATTGAGGACAACCCGGCTGTTAATAGTCCACCGAGAAACGTTGTTATTGATTTTATGAATGAACGTTTTTTCAAAATTATTTCAATATTTTTAATAGACCTGACAGGTTTTGAAAACCTGTCAGGTCTTTGTTTTTCTATATCACCTTACCCGGCACCGCCTGGGTTTCACGCATAGTTCCTTTCCGAAGCTTCACAGCAAACATCTTGTAATCCATCTGGAAGCTGAACGGATCGAACCGGTCGGGCAATATCATATTGATCAGTTTCTTCTCATCGAAGAACGGAATGAACACGTAATCCTTGCGAGGACCACCGGTCATTCGTGTTGCATCGAGAATACGCGCTTCGAGCTCGATCTGACCGCGCAACGCCTCCACAATAACCCGGTCGCCTGAACTGATACCAAGCTCCTCCGCGAGTTCAGAATTGATCTCGACAAACGCTCCCGGTGCCGCACGGGCAAGTTCACGCACCCGGGTCGTCATACTTCCGGTGTGCCAGTGTTCAAGTATACGACCTGTACACGCACCGATATTGTATTCCCTTGTATCGTAAATGACGATTTCATTACCATTATGACGATACGCTTGCCGGACGCCGGGGAATTCACCAGGACTCAATGCAATACTGAGCAATGCATTCTTATCACGGTCGGGATTACCAATAACCGATCCTTCATATGACTGAACGACATCGAACGGCGCGGTCACGTTTTCTTGTATTTTCTCTTCATTAAACCGTCGTTCGGTGATCTGAACTCGATCATATTTCTTGAACTCTTTACCATCCCATTTGCATGCCCACCACGGATTGGCCCAGGCAGTTGCACGTCCATCTACGACAAACAATCTGCCACCGTCCTGCGTCGGGTCATCGACCATACCGTGATGGAACGGATTCGCGTGATAGAAGCTGACGTACCAACCTTCCGGAACATTATGTTTCCGGTGATAATCGGTATCCCGCTTCTCTTCTTCCAGCCGTTTTTCGATATACGATGCATATTGCGGGTTCCATTTTTTCAGATTGTTTATATATCCCTGTGTCCGGTTATCAACAATCGGATCGTAGGGATATGCATACTGAATACTGGATTCGTACTTATCGTATCTTGCTTTGATATCGGCATCGGTATGATATTCCTTGGGAAACGGCTGCCGGTATCCCCAGTTACGTTCGATTAATTTCTCACGATCCATACCAGTCATATCGTAACCGGTACCGCCGGTAAGCTCCTGCAATTCTTCCCATATGTTGGCGGTAAATTTCCGCATCCATCCTTCTTTATTTGAATCCTCGACGGTTTTCTGTACCCAATCGTCACCGTACTCTTCCGGCCAGAACTGAGCAACGTGACCTTTTGGTACGAGACCTTTATCTTCAAGCCGCCTGATTATCATACCAAAGATAACCGAATCGGGTAACGTCTCGCCCGGGAAATCAAGCACCTTTCGTATGAGCTGATGCCTTCGCTCAAGGTTTCCGTAAGAGAACTCTTTCTCATACCAGCTCGAAGCAGGGAAGACAATATCCGCAACTTGTGTCGTCGCGTTTGGATATGCTTCAAGCACAGCTGTAACAGGGAACGGATCTCCCTGATGTGCCGCGGCACAGGCTAACCGATAAGGATATGCATACGGTAAGCTTGCGCCCGGGTTTACGGTCGATGTGAACATTACTTTAATCTGACCTGCAGCATACCGGCGGAACATTTCCATGGTATGTGGACCGGGCTGCGGATGAACTGCAATCTTATCCACCTCTTCCCGGATAAGTGAACTCGACACTCCTTTTGCCTGGAGGTAGTTTTCCACCCGTCTCTTCCATATACCTTCAACGTGTGCACGATGAACCGGATTTGCGACCAACCGGCCATATGGCAGCGCGTGGCACAATGCACCCGGTGCACGTATACCACCGCAGGCGTTGGGTTGACCGGTAAAGCTGAATGCGTGACGACCCGGCTTACATGCTTTCCCTGTTATGAGGTGAAGCATATGAAGGGTCGCATTCGACCATACTCCCTGCAGTTTCTGGTTAATGCCCATACACCACGTTGTTGTGGTATATCCTTCGGCAAACCATTTCGCCGCAAGGCGGATCGCCTCTTCACCGCCGATCTTTGACCACGTACGTGTTTCCCGGTCGTAGCGCTGCGGACTTTCCCCGTCAAAGATCAGGTCTGCAACCTTTTCAGGACTGTAATCTTCGAGGAATTTCAGAAAGATGGCAAAGCCTTTGTAAAGATCCTTTTCAACTTCCTCTTCAGATTCGTATACCTTTTTCGGATCGGGATACGTTTGGCGCGGATTATTTGAGTATGCAAGATCCCACGTCGATTCACGAACACCGCCGTATTCGGTCTTGATCCAGTTCATTTTTACATCTTCGTGAATACCGAAGTTAACGTGACGGCGAATGAATTCTTTATCGAGATACTTCCACTCCGCTTCGACGGTTCCATTCTCCACATCGTACTTGGCTTTATCAAGTTCGGTTGCGATGACATACGTCATCGAGTTAAGTAATGCAAGATCGCGACCACTTGCCAGCGGTAGCCAGAGATCCGATATCGTTCCCGATCGTGTTTTACGCGGATCTGCCAGTATAACTTTCACCTCATCGGGATTTTTATTTTTTACCGCGGCAATCCTGTTAAATAAAATCGGATGTGCCTCGGCAGTATTGTTACCGACAAGGAAATAGGTATCTGCGTGCTTGCCGAAATCCGGATCCGGTACATCGAGATCGTTCAAGGAACCGTACGGCTCGTCTTTACCGAAGGCGTATAAATACCCGACCACAGCGCTCGCCATACACGTCCTCGGTTGGCCCTCAATCGTGTTGTTGGCAAGCATACCGCCGCCTTTAAAGGTTTTGTTAAAGATGTGCGTCTCTTCGGTACCTGCCTGTCCACTGCCGTAATAGCCGACACTGAATTTCCCGTGCTCGTTTATTGATTTCTCTACTGAAGATGTAATAAATTCAAGTGCATCTTCCCACGAAACGGCAACAAAATTTTCTTTCATATCTTCTTCAGACGGCTTCAAGCCATATGCATCCTTTGTGGTTCTTCCCTCACGTACGCGCGGTGAATTCGCAAGATCGGGTTTACCGGTCTCGGTGTTTATCCATTCGCGCCTGATGAGTGGACGCTTCGGACGGTCTGCATACTCGAGTGCTCGATGCAGATAAAATGCCTTCGTACAGAGGACACCACGATTAACGGAGCTGTTCAAATCTCCTTTAATGCCCAGCACATTCATTACTTTGCCATCCTGATCGAGTTCAACCTGAGCCATCGTGGTACACCCGATCGCACAGTACCGGCATTGCCCCACCGGTACATCCTTCACCGAAGCAGGTACCCCGAGCAATTTGTCGGTGTGATAGAACCCCGCTGCAGCCGACGCTGTAACAAGTGCTGTTAGCCGGAGAAAATCACGACGTTTAAGTTTCATAGTTTACCTCGTTTTGATTTTTTTATAATTAGAATACATTTCTAAACTTATTCCGGGTCGGTTCGAAATGTTTCAAAACCGACTGCATCCATTGACGGAGAATAATCACCATTTGCAGCGACAACCATAACTTCTATATCCACCCGCTCATCGGCGACCTGTGGTGCCTTCCAGCCGATTGTCCATTCACGATATTTATTCCCTTCCATCGTATGGGTCAAATAATCCCCGCTTATCTGTGTGTTTAGTTCATCCTTTTCCAATAATTCACCCGCGGTTGCTTGTGCAGCAAATCCGCCTTTAATATCGCTGATACTTTCAAGATCGCTTCTTATAATGAGTTTGAGTTCATACGTCTTGCTGGGTTCATACCGTTCAGGCATCCCCTCAAGCATTATATCTATGACATAATCCTCAGCACCGATATGGCAGTCCATACATTCAAAACTCGGTGCGCTATTCAGAAAAGCATACGTATCTTCCCGGGTTGTAAAACTCAAAACAAAAAATATCCCGAAGAAGAGTAATACGAGAAATATTCCCGCATCTTTTGTTTGTATTTTCATTAGGGTCACTCCTTTCCATTGTTAGAAAGCAAATGTAACTTCACCTTTCAATTCCCATGCAGGATCCAGCCACTGATCCGAACCGTTAATCAGATAACCTGCTGCGGTACCCGGATCGAAATATCCACCGCGTGCAGTCAACGTTAATCCGTCAAGCAAGCGATAGTCGAATTTAAAATCGAATTCCCAACCGATATCCTGAGCACTTAAATTCTGGACGGGACCGTGGTCAGAACCGGGTGTGCCGTCTTCATTGATATCAACTTGCCAGGCGTAGATAGGTTCGGTAGCACGTAGCAATGTATATGAGAAAAATGCACTGAGCCGGGGAATCGGGCGATAGGTAAAATTAATCTGGCCTGCAGTTGTGTTTTCGAGCTCACGATAGCCTCGAACGTTCGGTGCACCGAGGCCCTGCGGAGTAATACCCTCTTCATCCGGCATTATTGAATCCTCCCAAACCTCAGTCAGATACCAGAATCCAGCGGTGCGTAATTTATTTACGTTACCCGTTCCACCCCACGGACCATCGGGATCACCCGATCCGAGTCCGAGAAAACCACCGAGTGAAAATGCAGGTGATACTGCATACTGACCACGTACATACGCATTGTATCCGCGAAGGTCTCCGTCATTAATATCCATATCAAGCGCTGCACCATAGCCATTATTTCCAAAATCATCTTTACCGGTCAGGTAGTTAGCCTCCCACTCGAGTGAAAGATCGCCGAACTTCGAGTTACCCGCGACACCAATACCGAATAACTGAGACACCTGCGGTGTAAAGCGAGGCCGCTTATAATCCAGTCGGTTCGGAATATATGCTAAGTGATCGTTAGTCGAGAGGTCCTGATAGTAAAATGTGTACACATCGAGATCGGTATTGCCAAAATTCTGAAGTCTTGTATTATAATTTGCAAGATACAGATAAGAGTTACGTGCATCCGTTGCACCTCTCCAATCCGGTGCAACATTATCGAGCGTACTTATTCCGTCAACACCGCTTGCGACGAATGCCCATCCGAACGATAATGTACTTCCGTTGTTCATTGAAATATCAGCTTTCACACCGTCATACTGATTATCTATAACGAGACGGTGCCCGGCAAGCCATTGTGAACGTCCCACCGTGAACGCAGTATTGATGCTGGGAACATTAAACCAGACATATGCCTGATCGACGTGGAAAAAGTAATGGGTATCTTTATTGTCGAATAAACCTGTTGCACTACCCGGACGCTGATGCTGACCCGGAGCATTAACAGGATTTGATGGCGGTTCATTATTGACGCCCCACCAACCCTGTCCCATATCAAACCGGGTCACAACTTTTATATTCTCCCCGTAATTAACAACCGGTCTGAAACGCAGCATCTGGACTGCATACCAATCTTTATAATCCGATCGTCCAAACCAAAAATCATTTTGATACTGGAACCAGGTTGTAAACACACCGTTCAGATCAATTGACACATCATCATTGACTTTGATCTGTGATTGAGCGGCCGGAATTAAAAAGAGCATTATCAATAATACTACAATACTTGATCTCATTTTTTTATAACTCCTTTTACATTTTCGTTAATAGTGAAATTATCGACACTAATAGACATACAATTCTTATGCCGATACAAAAATGCATTTTACGAGCTTTTTGTGAGGTTCCGACCACACACCTATGTCGGAATTCCGGCACCATTGTCGAAAATCCGGCGCATCACACCGGTCGGATAATGCTTAAAACTGTGTATCTATATTTTTTAATCTATCAAGGAAGGTGCTACGCTTTAATCCGAGCAATTCAGCGGCTTGCTTTTTGTTGCCTCCGGTTTTCTCAAGCGCCCAGCAGATTGCTTTGCTTTCGAGATCATGTACGGCTCGCTGGAGATCAAACCGACCGCCTCCGTTAAATGATACTTTCGTTTCGTGGTCACCGGATCCGGGTTGAAATATGTCGGATGGTACATCATCGATGGTCACGACCGGTTTTTTAATGAATGTGGCAATACGGGAAACAGCATTAAACAACTGTCTGACATTCCCGGGCCAGTTATATTCCAGAAATTTCGAGAGAAGAGCGTCTTCTAATTGTATTTCCGCTTTATTTTGTTTGAGAAAATGTTCTATAAGCAATGGGATATCTTCTTTGCGTTCCCGTAAAGGAGGAATATGAATTGGAATTACCCGAAGCCGGTAATACAGATCTTCTCTGAATTTTCCTTCCCGGACATGCTCCAGCAGATCTACCTTTGTTGCACAAATAACCCGTATATCGACGTCAATCGTTTCGGTGCCACCAACCCGTTCGAATCCTTTATGTTCAAGCACACGTAACAATTTTACCTGCACAGTAACGGGAATATCATCTATATCATCGAGAAAAATCGTGCCGCCGTCGGCAAGCTCGAATCGTCCTTTCTTGTCTTTTATTGCACCGGTAAACGAACCCTTTGCATGACCGAATAACTCCGATTCAAGCAAAGTCTCTGTCAGTGCTGCACAACTTACTTTTACAAATGGTTTGTTTTTTCTGTTACTGTTATAGTGTATTGCATTTGCGATCATTTCCTTGCCGGTACCGCTTTCACCTTCAACGAGAACGGTATGATCGCTGTCGGCAACCGTTTCAATCACATCATATATTTCCTGCATCGGCTTTGATTTGCCGACAATATTGTGAAACTTATATCGCTCGTACAACTTTCTCCGCAACTCTTTATTCTCTTCCTCGAGATCAATGAAGCGTTTTATTTTATTGAGGACGGCAACCATCTCATCAGACTTAAACGGCTTCATGACGAAATCGTGCGCTCCTGCCTTCATAGCTTCGACGGCCATTTCAATCGTGCCGTATGCCGTTATCACAATAACATAGGTATCGGGTGCGTGTTGTTTCACATCTTTGAGTATATCAAGTCCGCTGACCGATGGTAACCGCATATCAGTAATGACGATATCCGCGCCGTTTGCGTGAAATTCCTGCAACGCCGGTTTCGGATGGTCGAACGGATACACGTCATATCCGTTTTTACGTAATGCATCGGTAAGTGTAACAAGCTTAATATTTTCGTCTTCTATGATAATAACTTTCATGCTGTTCCGATCCTACTGCTCTATATATCCCTGTAGAACACGGTCCTTCAGTTCTGAAACTCTTTCCATACTTTTACCGACATCGCTGTAAGAATATTTTGGAATATGAATGGTAAAACACGTGCCTTTACCCGGGGTACTGTTTACAGAAATCTTTCCATTATGAATATATACAATGTTAAAACAGATATATAATCCTAAGCCGGTACCCTTTTCCTGTTTTGTTGTATAAAATGGCTTAAATAGCTCGTTAACATTTTCTGTTGCAATACCGCATCCGCTGTCCACAACCTTAATGCAGGCATGTTCACCGCAGTCCTGTATGCTGATACGAACATAATCTGAACTGCCATTGGTATTTCCGTTTTCAGGAGAGCGGTCGCGCTTCTCATTTATAGCATCGATACTGTTCATGATCATATTGACAAAAACCTGAGCCAAATGCTGCCTGCTGCCATTGACACTGATATCGTGATCGAGTGCGGCATCAAGATGAATATTATTTCGCGTTAGTTTATATTGTGCAAACTTGATACTTTCCTCAATGACCTCTTTAATACTGACTTCATCCATATAATAATTATCCGGCCGGGCATAATTCAGAATCAATCGGGTAACTTCTTCTATTTTTGTTAATGCATCAAGCGCAAGTGAAGAGTACTTCTTCGTCTGTTCGAGGTTATCCGGTTCCTCCTTGATCTCCTGCAAACAGTTCTTAATGCCATCCAGCGGGTTGTTTACTTCGTGAGCAATGATCGATACAAACTGACCGACCGAAGACATTTTCTCTGAATGCATCAAACGTTGCTGCATTTTCATCATCTCTTCATATCGGGCTTCGATCTCGTTTGATTTCTTTCCAATTTCATACTCCAGGGTTTGGTAATGTTCATCGAGCTTTTTCTTGAGCTGAATTTTTTCGGTCACATCCTGACTCATCAATACAATACCTGACGGTTCCCCGCCGGGTTCACGTACCACAAGATATTTATTATCAAAAAACTTATCTCTGATACGCACCAGCCGGTGACGGTGATCTACAGAACCATCCTTGAAATCATCGAGTAATTTCTTTACGTGCGGTCTCCCTTTTATGGCGTGGCAATCAATGACATTGGTACCCAATTTATCTTCTCTATCGATAGCGCGGATTTCTTCAGCAAGCTCGTTTATGTACAACATATTACCGTCGATATCGGTATATATCACCCCGACATCGAGTGTTTCGAGGATTTGCATTAATTGCTTTTTTGAAATTTCGATACTCATGTAGTCTGATAGGATTACAATTCATTGTTAGCGATTTACTCAATAATAAATAATCAAAATTCGTGCCATATAAAAATCCCGAAATTCCGGAATTTTTTGAGTGTTCTAAGTATAATATTGGAATTATTTTTTAAATGTAGGAATTAAAAGAGAGTTTCAGATGCGATTATTTATTATTTTTCTCGCACTGAACACATTAAGAGTCAGGTGAATATTCACTTACCCATCAGTCCTGCTGTCGTGGAAATCGGAATATTTTCTCCCGATAAAAAACATCGAGGTCAAATGATTTGAAAAACAATTGTAGTATCGTGGTCAGTTCATCGAATGCACCGGCTGCACTATTATTAATGTTGCGTCGTCACTTAGTCGTTCACAACACCCGCCGTTCCTTCATATCACGGATCACTACGGTCAGATACAATATGATACCGATCATTATACTAACCTGTCCGAATGAAAGGAACAAAGTTAATGAGCCCGGTCCTGTAAAGAACACAGCAAAGATGGCGAGTAAAAGCCCGAGGATAATGAAACCTTTAGCGGCAGTAAGTATATATGTCATAACTATCTTTCCTCCCTGTACGTTACAACCGGATAATAGCGGTGTTGCATCGATGGATGCACATTGCCGTGACAGCGCATACAGGATATTTTGTCTTCGAGAATACGTTCGTGTAACGAGCGGTGCAATTCAACCGATTCGTATTTTTCTCCACCGATGTGACAGTTGAGACAGTTAGCATTGGGGAATACCCCGCGAAAGCGAATCGGCCGTTCATACAATCCTGTTACACGTCCGTAAAGATGCCTCAATCCATCCATTTTCGATTGAACCGTTCCGGCAACCCCGTATCCGGTATGACAACTGTAACACTGATGATCGTTCACCCAGTTGTTACGGAAATGTTTTGCAGCCAGCGTATTCGACTCACGATTGAGCATCATATCCGCACCAAACGGATGCATCTGGTGGCAATCCATACAGGATTCTACATCTTTGAATTCTTCCAGTGAAAAATATGTTCCGCCGAACATCACAAAGGCCGGCAGCATAAACAATGCAATAAAATACAGCCACTTCCTGCCGGTATCGATCTCCTGTTGCTGTCTGAAAAATTGTAAATAAATTATCAATATCAATGAAGCGAATGCCGCAAGGATAGTAGCGATCCGGACAATATCGGTAAAGGTAGTACCAACAGCCGGGTGTCCGATCTCGGATAACGGTCGATCTGCATATACTGTTACAACACCGATGAATAGAAGCATTCCGGTAATAATGAAGGTTCGTACTCTCATCGCCCGGCTACCCCCCTTCCACCCATAGCACGGTTCGCCTTATCTCGTGCCTGATGGGCAAAATCGATCGATTCACCAAGTGCCTCCAATGCTTTCTGCGGGTTATGCCAACCAATACTGTTCTCAGCTTTTACATATTGCCATCTGAGATGTGCACCGGTATAAGCACGGCGGGCTTCAAACAAGAGTTCCTGATCTACACCACTTGCATTTTTTGCAGCTTCGAGCACATCAAGTGCTGCAAGCATAGCATTCTCCGCACGACTTCGCATACGCAATGTTCGTTCCTGAGCAGCATGTACTCTTCCTTCAAGATACTCTGCTGTTTGATTGTGACATTGCTGGCAAGTTTCTTCAATATATTTTAACGGACTCGTAATGTGATGTGATATTTCCCGTCGCCCGTCAACCTCGATCACCGGCATGTGGCAGTCGGCACAACTTACGTTGTTTGTTTGATGGGTACCTCCCTGGAACATCTCGAATTCAGGGTGTTGAATAATACGTAACGGAACATCGACGTCCGGATGTCGATAATCATAAAAACCTGTTTCCGTAAATTGTTCCATATCGGTAAAGCGATAATCCCAATACTGTTCCATATCTTGCGGATCGAATCCTTCGTCCCACGGGAATATGACCTTGCGGTTATCCGGATCGGGATGGAAATAATACTCAACGTGGCACTGTGCACAAACCATTGATCGCATATCATTGCGGCTTAATTCTTCAACAAGAGTGCCGCGGCGTTCCAATGCTTCTTTTAAAGCCGGGCGTGTTATTCTGAGATCCATTGTTTCGGGATGATGACAGTCGCTGCACGAAATTGAGGCATGCTTTACATCCATATAGGGATGTTCATCGTGTCGTTCGATTTCGGCTTCGACATCCAGAAACTCTTCCATTGGAGTTGTATAATATGCATCCCCCATTTCCTCCATAAGCCTCGGAGCATCTGCAGATTTACAGGTAAAACACGTTACAAATTTCGGAGAACGTTCAATAGAAAGCATATCCTTCATCGCCCAATAATGTCCGCGGGCACGATTATAATCAAGTCCATAGCCGACACCGCCGAATATTCTTTCCAACTGAGGAAATCGCTCAACATATGAATAGTTATATGAACCGCCGTATTCTGTTTCCTCCATCTCCTTTGTTCTCATAAAGGTTTCATATTGGAACGGATAAAACTCTCCAAAGCGGGCAGGATCGGTTTCGTCTTCGGTTAAGGGTTCCGGCGGTTCTTCGGTTGGTCCACATCCGGTAAGTACTATCAATGAAGCAAGAAAAAAAGATAAAAATAATGTAGGAACCTGTTTTACTAACATTACATTACTCCGTATAAAGTTGAGCAAAAATCACGCATCTATTTCAAGATAAAATAGTCTTAATTAAGATAAATATTTGCGACCTCTATGTCAAGTATGATTTCTCAACAGCTTTTTTTATATTATTACAGAAGATGATAGAGTCATACATTTATTAGTAACCATTGTAATGCAACAACCAACATCCACTTCACTTCGTGCTTATGCAAAGATAAATCTTGGCTTGCAGATAGTAAGAAAACGTGAAGACGGCTATCACGATATCGAAACGATATTCCACCGGGTGAATTTATTCGACATTGTAGAAGTTGAACGAAGCGATACCGGTAACATTAGTATACAAACGACACATCCGGAAATTCCGGTTGATAAAAATAATCTTTGCTATAAAGCTGCCGACCTCTTTTATTCGGAAATCGGGCAGCGTCATGGATTGCATATTACTATCGATAAAAATATTCCCGTCGGTGCGGGACTTGGTGGCGGAAGTTCGAATGCGGCGGCTGTTTTACATGCTTGCAATATACTTTTCGGATATCCACTGAGTGAACAAGCACTATCGAAAATCGCACTGCAAATCGGTTCGGACGTTCCCTATTTTCTGCAAAACGGCAGTGCCTATGCAACAGGGCGTGGTGAGATACTTGAATATTTTGATCTTGAACTACCATACTGGATTGTGCTTGTATATCCCCGAATTCATATTGATACAAAATGGGCGTATCAATCTTTTACTCCAAACCATACATTAAAAAATATCAATTTAAAATCACTTGTGCGTGAAAATATCCTGCAACCTCGTATCTGGACAAATGCACTTCGCAACGACTTCGAACCGGTTGTATTCCGTGAACAACCCGTAATTATGAGAATAAAAGAAACCTTGATCAAAAGCGGAGCAGATTTCGCTCTTATGTCGGGAAGCGGCTCGAGTGTATTCGGCTTATATCAGGACGGGACGTATGCGAAGGAAATTGCAGAATCATTATCAGAGATGTATGATGTGTGGATTACCCCACCATTTTTCTTGCCGGAACCAATACTATCGGAGCGGAAGGCTGATGCGTAGATTGACTGGAATGTTTCCCTATTTATTTATTACGGCATTTTCCCTTTTTGTAATCATTCAGCTCCCTTTGTTTAGCCAGGATATAGATACATTTCAGGAAGAAGAAGCCGATACAAATGATGTGGTCGAAGAACTTGAAGAACCGATACGTGTGTTGGTCATACCTGATATGGGTTCATTGCAGGATCCCCGACTACCGTCATTTACCTATCTCGATCACCTGCTTCTGGAATATACAGCACCGATCGATAATTTAAATGAATTTCCGGGTATTTACGTCCGCGACAAAGGAGCGGTTGGTCAGCCGCATGAAGTAACCGCGTATGGTACAGGATGGCGGTCTCTTGGTGTAATGATCGACGGCCGCCCTGCAAATGATCCTATGACCGGCGTGTACGATTTCAACCTGTTTGCAACTGAATTTATCGGTGATATAGAGTATCTGCCGCCATCACGATCTTTTTTATATCAGCGTAATGCTGTCGGTGCAGCATATAATTTCACGACGCAAAGCTACATAGCACCGTCACCATACACCAAACTCAGATACAGTGAAGGGCCGCATAATTATTCGCAAACCGATGTCATTTTAAGTCAGGATATTGCACCCGGTGTAAATTTTATGGCTGGTATACAACGGCAATTCTTCGGGCGGGCAGAGCAACGAACAAATTTCCGTGGTAGATTTCCGAACATGAATTACCGTAATCAACATTATCGTTCAAAAGTTCGTTGGAATTTACAGGAGCTTATAAACATAGCAGCCGCATATTCCTATACGAACATTAATACAGGGCTCAGCGGCGGCATCGATGTTTTTACCACACCGCCTGAAGATATCTTCGATCAACTTGAAGCAGAAGTGCGGACACTACGCGCCTTTCACCGGGTCAAGCGTCACGATGTGAATCTTTCGGCAAGTGCTCAATTACTACCCGATTCACTCGATACCAGTAATCTAACCGCATACTATTCCAATCATTATCGTGAATACCGTGAACAGGACCGCGGAGCAGCTACTCCCGATACCCTTGCGTATAGTAACGATTACCGTAGTTTATTAAGCGGTATAGATTTTAAACAGTGGTTTACGGTGGGACCCGTTCGCTTTCATGCAGGCGGCGCGTTTCAGGATATCCACATTACCGAAAGCGACAAAACCGGTAAACATCACGAACAAGAATTCAGCACATTCTTTCGCTCAATATTTGAACCCTTCCCTCAAATTACGGCAAATATTATGCTCCGGGGTGATTGGATGCGCAGCACAAATTATACTTCTTACGGTGCCGACCTTACCCTGACACCGCTTGAGTTTATATCAGTAACCGGAGGAGGTGCGCATTCATACCGTCATCCGACATTACAGGAGCTTCACTGGCAGGATTCAACGGTTACCCGTCCGGCATTTCTCGTACCCGAGACACATGATATGCTGTTTGCTGAAGTCACCTTGAAACCCTTATCACAATTGAAATTCACAGTGGGAGGTATGTACCGCAAAATCTCCGACCCAATTACTTATGAACAGGGTGAAGTATCACGAACGTTTCCGGATATAACTATTCAACAGGGTGAATATTCCGAAACATATACCGGTTATGCCAGAGGTAAATACCAATTGGGCAAATTCACATTTCAGAGTAACGTTAATGCGTACAGAATCATCGAAGATGGTGAACGAATGCATTCCCTGCCCGATTTCGATATTAGTTCGTCGGTGAAATTTCGCGGCGAGCTGTTTGATGGTGCATTGGATTTACAGGTTAAACTGGAAGCATTGTATTTAACAGAACAATACGGCGTCGACTTCGACCCCGAAACATTTTTCTCAGCACGGCAAAGGTTTGCCCGCATCGGGCCCTCTGGAGTACTGAACGGCAGCATTGTCGGTAAAATCAGTAACGCATATGTTCATCTAACCTATCAGAATATAACAAGCACAGAATACATGCGCACGCCGTTCTATCCGATGTATGAGTCGTACCTGCGGTTCGGGATTACCTGGGAATTTTTAAATTGAAGTCACCCACGAATATGCCCTAATCACCACCAATAATTTTAATAAAGATACGTGTGGATAATATTCATAAAAATAATTCTACTTTATAACTCTTTTCCAATATGACACAAATAATCATATCAGTTTTCGGCAGCGCGTATCCGGTTTCGGGTTCACCTGAATATGAACAGGCACGGCTAATCGGCGAACTCATTGCCGAGCAGGGGTGGACCGTCTGTAACGGCGGGTACGGCGGTAGTATGGAAGCCAGTGCACGGGGCGCCGTTGAGGCAGGCGGCAAGGCAATCGGTGTGACAAGCGAATACTATAAATCAACGGCAAACAGATTTCTATCCGAAGAGATAAGAACCAAGAACGTCGTCGAAAGGTTGTTACGGCTTATTGAGCTTGCACAGGGCTATATTGTATTGCCCGGAGGAACAGGAACACTTGTCGAACTTTCCACAGTCTGGGAATACATTAACAAAGGAGTCATCATTCCCAAACCTCTTGTCGTGTACAGAGAGGTCTGGCAACCGGTCATCGATACAATCAACAATGCATTGATTGAAGAAGGCAAAAGCGACAGAACGAAATATGTGCAGTTGTTTGAGACCCCCGAAGAAGCGATCGAGTTGCTGCGGGAAAGATTGTGAGGATAATAATTCCATGAAATATTCTACCTTCGAAACAAAGATAACCGTCCGTCCCGATGATATCGATATGAACCAGCATGTACACAACTCACGGTATCTCGATTTTGTATTATTTGCACGATATCAGCAAATGCGGGATAATTATAAATTCCCGATGGAGGAGTTTCTGGAAAAAGGGTACGGTTGGGTGGTTAAGAATTGCTGGATAGAATACAAACGACCGCTTTTTCTCGGCGATGAGATCACGGTACGTACCGGTGTTTTAGAGGTGGACAGAACAGATGTGAGGGTAAAATTCGAAATAATCCGGAACAAAACCAATAAACTTGCCGCAAACGGCTATTTTCTCTATACGATGATCAACACAACAACAGGAAGGGCTGAGGTGATACCGGATTGGGTGATTGAGCGGTACAGTGTGTAGGGTTTACTGTTGTGAGTTTCGAGTTCCGGGTTTTAAGTTTCTTGTTATTTATAGATATCCTTTCTATGCCCAACACGTAAAATAATTAATTTGTCGTCTTCTATATCAAAGATTACCCTGTAATCTCCTATCTGAAAACGGAATGTCCCGATTTCCGAGTGTTTCAGCTTTCGTGAGTATAAATGGGGATTAGCAGCATATTCTTTGAGTTTTTCCCCTATCCGCTTCTTTGTGTTAGATTCTATAGAATCCAAATCATCAGATGCACGCCTTGTAATTATAATTTCATACATCCGGGAAGTGCTCGTCAAACTTTTTTATATTCCCCGATTTGTAATCCTCACGTGCCTCACGAATGGATTGTATATATTCCTTACTGCGAAGTGCAATATAATCTTCCAATTCATCTTCAAGCGTTTCTTTGATTGTCACTTGAATAAGATCTTTTAATTCTTTAACCGTTAGATCTTTAATAGTTTTACCGGATTCATTCATTGGTTTCATCTCCCTAATTTATTAAGCAATATAATAATACCTATGAAAGCATGCAAAGTAAAAACAGATTTTGAAGTAATCACTGATCGGGTGATTGAGCGGTACAGTGTGTAGGATTTACTGTTCGAGTTTCGGGTTTCGGGTTTTAAGTTTCTTGTTATTGCTTTCACCGGAGACTTTTGAACTCCGGTTTCCAACTAAAAAGCCCGCCTCCCCAACAATCGGGGAGAACGGGCTTTTTATTTGAATCTATATGGAGGGTAATGGGTTTAGTACATATCACCCATACCGCCGCCCATGCCGCCCATACCACCTGGAGGCATACCGCCACCGCCTTTCTCTTCTTCTTCAGGTTTCTCAACGACGACAGCTTCAGTGGTAAGCAGCAACGATGCTACACTTGCTGCATTTTCGAGTGCCATACGGGTTACCTTTGTCGGATCTATGACACCGGCTTTGTACAGATTCTCATACTGCTCAGTCTGCGCATTAAAGCCGAAATCGTCTTTTCCTTCCTTAACTTTCACTAAGACGACCGATCCCTCAAGACCGGTGTTGTTCACGATCTGACGGAGCGGTTCTTCAAGTGCTTTCAATACGATACTGACACCGATCGTCTGATCTTCGTTTTCACCCTGCAGGTTTTCGATAGCTTTCATTGCACGAAGGAATGCAACACCACCGCCGGGAACAATACCTTCCTCAACTGCTGCCCGTGTTGCGTGCAACGCATCTTCGACGCGAGCTTTCTTTTCCTTCATCTCAACTTCTGTTGCTGCGCCGACTTCAAGCACCGCAACACCACCGGAGAGTTTTGCAAGGCGTTCCTGCAACTTCTCACGATCGTAATCGGAAGTTGTTTTCTCGATCTGAGTTTTTATTTCGTTAATGCGTTTCTTAATATCATCTGACTCGCCTGCGCCTTCAACGATCGTGGTGTTATCTTTATCGATATTGACCTTCTTGGCTGTTCCGAGATAGGATATTGTCGCATTCTCGAGCTTGAATCCTTTCTCTTCCGAAATAACAGTACCACCGGTTAAGATTGCGATATCTTCAAGCATTGCCTTGCGGCGATCGCCGAATCCCGGTGCTTTGACGGCACATACTTTTAATGTCCCGCGCAATTTGTTGACAACGAGTGTTGCCAGTGCTTCACCTTCGATATCCTCGGCAACGATCAATAATGGCTTGCCTGATTGAGCGGTCTTCTCGAGTATCGGCAAGAGATCCTTCATTGTGGAGATCTTCTTGTCGTGAATAAGGATGTACGGATTTTCGAGCTCCGCTTCCATGGATTCTGCATTGGTTACAAAATACGGTGAAAGATATCCACGGTCGAACTGCATACCCTCTACAACCTCAAGTGTTGTTTCGAGACCCTTTGCTTCTTCGACCGTTATCACACCGTCTTTACCGACTTTCTCCATCGCATCGGCGATGAGTTTACCAATCTCTTTATCATTGTTTGCAGAGATGGTACCCACCTGGGCAATCTCCTGCTGGTTTTCTACATCGCGGCTGAGTTTTTTGAGTTCTTCAACCACTTTTAATACTGCTGAATCAATACCGCGTTTGAGGTCCATCGGGTTTGCACCGGCAGTAACGTTCTTAATACCTTCTCGAACGATCGCCTGTGCAAGTATAGTCGCGGTCGTCGTACCGTCACCTGCATTATCCGATGTTTTCGATGCAACCTCACGCAACATTTGTGCGCCCATGTTCTCAACGGGATCATCGAGTTCAATTTCTTTTGCTACGGTCACACCATCTTTGGTAACTGTCGGTGCACCGAACTTTTTATCGATGACAACGTTACGCCCCTTCGGACCGAGTGTTACACGAACTGCATTCGAAAGTTTATCAACACCTTTGCGAAGTTTAGTCCGCGCTTCCGAATCATAGTAGATAAGTTTTGATGCCATATGTCAACTTCTCCTTCTTCTTTGATTTATAGTTATTATTTCAAACTTTTTGGTTAGACAATTGCGAAAAGATCGCTTTCGCGCATAATGAGGTACTCTTCACCGTCGATTGTTACTTCAGTGCCAGAGTACTTGCCGTATAAAACTTTGTCTCCCTTTTTAACTTCCATCGGGATTTTCTTACCGTCGTCAGAAACACGGCCGGGACCAACTGCAACTACTTCGCCCTGAACCGGTTTTTCTTTTGCGGTATCGGGAAGGATGATGCCCCCTTTTGTCTTCTCTTCGGCTGGGGCAGGTTTTACTACCACACGATCTGCTAATGGTTTAATGTTCATAGAATATCCTCCAAGTTAGTAAACCATTGTTTATAAGTTATTATTTATAATGGATTTGCCGCTAATTATTAGCACTCATTTTTAAAGAGTGCTAATAATATAATGATATGAAACTGGAATGTCAAGGGGTATGACAGAATAGAATAATTAAGGTAATATGGAACTCACCATGCCGGCATGTATTTACATACGGCGATTTTTTATTTCTTACTTATCTTCGCCCATGTATCACGAAGGGTTACTGACCGGTTGAAGACCGGCTTCCCTGAAGTATGTTCCTTTTTATCTGCGACGAAGTAACCCATTCTTTCAAACTGAAAATTATCACCTGCTTGCACCTCGCCAATTGCCGGCTCCGCTTTGGTATTGACTACCTCGAGTGAATTCGGATTGATATTATCGAGAAATGTCCGGCCTTCATCGACATCATCCGGGTCGGGTTTCTTAAAGAGATTATCGTATAACCGCACTTCAGCATCAACTGCGTGCGGAACTGATACCCAGTGAATCGTTCCGCGTACTTTTCTACCATCGGGAGAATTTCCACCGCGTGATGCCGGATCATACGTACAACGAAGCTCAATTATCTCACCATTTTCGTCCTTAACCACATCTGTGCATGTAATGAAATAGGCGTATCGCAAACGCACCTCATTGCCCGGATATAATCTGAAAAATTTCTTTGGCGGATCTTCCATAAAGTCGGTTCGTTCGATGTAAATCTCCCGGGAGAACGGTACTTTACGCATCCCCATAGAATCGTCTTCCGGATTATTAACTGCATCAAGTTCTTCGGTCTGACCTTCCGGATAATTTTCGATGACGACTTTTAGCGGCCGTAATACTGCCATTCTTCGTTCTGCTCGTTTATTAAGATCTTCACGTAAGCAGAATTCAAGTAATGAAAGATCCACGATACTGTCTTTCTTTGCTACACCGATACGCTCTGAGAAGTCACGTACGGACTCCGGCGTGTAACCGCGCCTACGGAACCCGGAAATGGTCGGCATACGCGGGTCATCCCAACCATCGACATATTTCTCACGTACCAACTGCAGCAGTTTGCGTTTACTCAAAACCGTATAGCTTAAATTCAACCGGGCAAATTCTATTTGCACTGGCCGGGACGGTGCGGATACATTTTCAACACACCAATCGTATAACGGACGATGATCCTCAAATTCAAGCGTACATAATGAGTGTGTGATATGCTCAATCGCATCTGACAGGGCATGCGCAAAATCATACATCGGATAGATCACCCATTTATCACCGGTACGATGATGGTGAGCTTTTTTAATCCGGTATAACGCCGGATCGCGCATATTAATATTCGGTGATGCCATGTCTATTTTTGCACGTAAGACACACTCTCCCTCTCCGAAATCACCGTTGCGCATTTTCTCAAACAACTCGAGGTTTTCTTCCACCGTGCGGTCACGATAGGGACTATTTTTACCGGGCTCAGTCAATGTCCCCCGATACTTACGTATCTGATCCGGTGTCAGGTGATCGACATACGCCTTCCCCTTCTTAATCAACTCTATTGCAAATTCATATAATTGTTCAAAATAATCGGATGCATAATACTCACGATCCTCCCAGTCGAATCCGAGCCAGCGCACATCCTCCTTGATTGACTCAACATATTCAACTTCTTCTTTCTCGGGATTTGTGTCGTCGAAACGAAGATTACATTTCCCGTCGAACTCCTCCGCCATACCGAAGTTAAGACATATCGACTTTGCATGACCGATATGCAGGTAGCCATTCGGCTCGGGAGGGAACCGGGTGTGCACACGGCCGTCGTTCTTGCCATTCTTTTTATCTTCACGAATAATAGTACGTATAAAATGTGATGGTGTAGTTGTTTTTTCTTCCATATGTCCTGCTATCAATTAGTTGTTCAATCAATTATTATAATATGTTTGCATTAATGCATGATTGCAAATTATATTCCGTTATATCTGTTATAATTGGGATCGAATGATGAGGTGTTTAAGTGATCAATGTTATTCTTTCCATTTTGCAATACGCTTCATCACCTCGTCAACGCCCAGGATATCCACAAGATGTGGCAGATCGGGACCTTTTGCTCTACCGGTTAGCGCAACGCGGATCGGCATAAACAGTAGTTTTCCTTTTAATGCAAGCTCCTTACCGATTTCCTGAACTTTAGCCTTAAACTCATCACCATTTACAATAGCATTCTCAGTCAACCTTTCGTGTAAAACCGAGAAAAGCTTTTTGGATGACTCCATACTCACCAACTCTTTTGCTTCGTCATCTTCAGGGGCAATCTCAGATTGATACGCAAACTGCGCCTGTTCGGCGGCTTCCGGAAGAGTTGTGATTCTTGTACGGATGATCTCGACAACCTTTTCCAGTTTGTTGGAATCTGAAATATCATAACCGGCATCCTGTAAATACGGTTTCACGAGATCAGTAAGTCTACCGACGGGACATTTTTTGATATACTCACTGTTCATCCATTTAAGCTTTTCAATATCGAATACTGCACCGGCTTTATTTACTTTTTCAATGGAAAATTCTTCGACGAGCTCCTCAATTGTAAACAGCTCACGATCATCACCGGGATTCCATCCCAGCAACGCAACGAAGTTTACAAGCGCTTCAGGTAATATACCCATCGCTTTATAATCCTCAACAGCGACATGGCCCGAACGTTTACTTAACTTTGACCGGTCAGGATTAAGCAGCAGCGGGAGATGTGCCATCTGCGGCGGCTCCCAACCAAAATATTCATACAATAAAAAATGCTTCGGCGTACTTGAGAGCCATTCCTCTCCCCGTATTATATGGGATACGTGCATATGGTGATCATCGACCACCACTGCAAGATGATATGTCGGGTATCCGTCAGACTTGATAATTACCTGATCATCCAGCACATTATACGGAATACGAACTACACCGCGCACAAGATCGGTAAACACCCGTTCCCCTTCAAGCGGAAGTTTCATCCGTACAACATACGTATCCCCGCTCTCGATATTTTCCCTTGCATCATCCGGCGATATATTTCTGCACGCACGGTCATATCCCGGATGTTGTTTGTTAGCAATCTGTTCCTGACGGACCCGCTCAATGCGTTCAGATGAACAGAAACAATAATATGCGTGTCCTGCCTCAATTAATTGTTGTGCATGTTGTTTATACAATTCGAGCCGTTCGGATTGTATATACGGACCGTATTTATCTTCTTTTCCCGGACCTTCATCATAATCGATACCTGCCCAGTGCAGCATATCGATTATCTGCTGAACCGCCTCATCGACGCGGCGTTTCTGGTCGGTATCTTCGATTCGAAGAACAAGCTTGCCACCCTCTTTTCGGGCTAGAAGATAGTTAAACAACGCTGTTCGTAAACCGCCGACGTGTAAAAAGCCGGTCGGACTTGGTGCAAACCTGGTTCTTATCATATATTTTTATTCTTTATATTTACTGCCAGCAACAATTAAAACAAATTCACCTTTGATTGGCTTCGATGCAAAATGTTGTTCGAGTTCGCTGAGTCTGCCTCGGACGATTTCTTCGAACTTTTTCGTCAACTCGCGACCGATAACCGCCTGTCGGTCTCCCAACACTTCACGTAGTTCTCTGAGGGTGCGTACTATACGGTGCGGCGACTCATAGAGAACGACCGTCCGCTCCTCCTGTTTTGCGACCTTTTTTATGAGGAAGAAAACCCTCAAACACAAACCTGTCCATCGGCAAGCCGCCCACGACCAATGCCGCAAGCAATGCCGATGCACCGGGGATAGGAACAACACGTATATTATACTTCAAGCATTCGCGGACAATAAGAAAACCCGGGTCGGAAATTCCCGGTGTCCCGGCATCCGAAACCAATGCCAGCGACATACCCGATTCGAGTTTACGGATAAGCTCACCCGTCCGCTTATGCTCGTTATGTTCGTGATAACTTACTAACGTTTTTGATACGCCGAGATGTTGCAGCAAGATCGAGGTTTTTCGGGTATCCTCAGCCACAACCGCATCGACTTCCTCAAGCACTTTCACCGCACGCCGTGTAATGTCATCAAGATTACCAATCGGTGTCGAGACGATATAAAGTATACCGGAATATGTTTCGGTATTCATAAGTACCCATCAATTCATCATTTCATCAATCCATCTCTCCAAATAATCTAAAAGATTGAACCAATGGTTGATTGATTTATGGTGATTTACTGGTTCTTGATGTATTGCTACGTCCCCCAATCCCGGACATATCTGAAATCGACATTCACCGTTCTGTTTGATATTTTTGCAATGAGCGGCATACGACGTTTGAATTGATTCTTCCGAACCATTTCGCGCACCTGATGAATAAAACTCTTTGAATATCCCAAACCTTGCAGTTCAGTATCGCTGCGCCGTTCATCGATCATATAATACAATAATCTATCCACCTCCTGATAGGTAAAACCGAGTTCATCTTCGTCGGTTTGTCCTTCCCAGAGATCAGCCGTCGGTTTTTTCACAATCACACTTTCCGGTAAACCGAGATGCCGGGCAAGATCCCATACCTGTGTTTTATACAGATCACCGATCGGATTTATTGCCGAGGCGAGATCGCCGTGTAGTGTACCGTAGCCGAGCATCAGTTCCGATTTATTGCTTGCACCGATGACAAGTGCTTTCTCACGTGCGGACCTGTCATACAGAACGATCATTCGCAAACGTGCCAGCACATTACCGATACGTACCTTCCCGAGTTCATCATTATCGTTCAGGTAAGGCTCAGCCATTTGTGTAATATCGACGATTTCACTTTGTATCCCTGTACTGCCAATTACTTTTTCAGCATCGGTTATTGAGTCAGGACTGCTGGTTTTAAAAGGTATGATAACCGCAAGCACATTTTCCGGTCCGAGGGCGCGTGCAGCCAGAGCACACGATACCGCTGAATCAACACCGCCGGATAAACCGATTACTGCTTTAGATAGTCCTGCAGATGCAAGTTCTTCCTTAATAAACTTAACAAGAACTTTCTCAACAAGTTTATAGTCGAGTTTCAGGGGTTCTTTATCGGAACGTAATGTTTCCATAGTAATATATAATCATTCTCAACGATATTACTGTAAAAAGCTACAATTATGTAACCACGCTGCATACATGCAATCATGGAGCATTGCATCCATACTTTTACGCTACCATAGTAATATTCGCATGATTGCATGCATGCGTACAGTGTGCCTTTAATCTTTTCCTTAGATATCCTTCAGCACTTTTCTCATAATATCAATAGCTTCGTCTATCGCCTCCTCTTTTATATCGAGCGGCGGCCGGAAGCGCATACCGCGTTCACCACACGGAAGCATGATCACACCATTTTCAAGTAATTTCTTGCGGAACATATCACGCTGTGATCCTGATGGAAGATCAATGGCAGCAAGCAAACCACGTCCGCGAACATTGCTCACTAATTCAGGATAGTCTTCACGCAGTTTATTGCATCGTCGAAGAATTACTTCGCCCATACTTGCTGCATTATCAATGAGGTTATCCTCTTCTATGATCTGTAAATATCTGGTAGCTCGTACCATGTCGGTCAAACTTCCACCCCAGGTAGAATTAATTCGCCAGGCGGTGCTAAACACGTTATCCTCAACTTCATCAACTCGCTTTGTGCTCATGAAGCCGCACACCTGCATCTTCTTTCCAAATGCCACCATATCAGGTTCAACGAACCATTCATAAGCCCACATCTTACCGGTGAGTCCCATACCGGTTTGGACCTCATCAAAGATCAACATCGCTTCATTTTCATCGGCAAGACGGCGAAGTTCCTGGAGGAATTCTCTCCGGAAGTGATTATCCCCACCTTCGGATTGAATTGGCTCGATAATAATCGCGGCAATGTCATCTTTATGATAGTGAAATGCATCCTTCACCTGTGCAATCGCCTGCTGTTCAAGCTTTTCGGTATCATTGAGTGTGTTTTCATTAATCGGATAACGCAGCGCCGGGTTGATAACACGGGGCCATTTGAATTTCGGGAAATATTTCACTTTCAGCGGATTGGTATTAGTGAGCGACATAGTGTACCCTGTCCGGCCGTGGAATGCCTGCCGGAAATGAATAACCTGGTGCCCCCGTTCTTCCCGGTATCCGCGTTCGAAGTTTTTCCGAACCTTCCAATCAAATGCCGCTTTCAGTGCATTTTCAACTCCGAGTGCACCTCCCTCAATAAAAAAGGTATGGATAAATGATTCCGGTTTTGCTATACGCGCAAATGTTTCAACAAACTCAGCCATCTCGACGGTAAACGCATCGGGATTTGCCGTTTTCGTCCGTGCCGCGCGGAGCAATTTCTCCTCAAAATCCGGATCGTGTAATTTAGGGTGATTTAAACTCACCGGTAGTGAAGCAAAGAAGCTAAACAGATCAATATACCGATTGCCGGTTTTAGCATCGATAATATCGGTTCCGCTGCTCTTTTCCAGATCCACAACGATCGGCATACCGTCAGCGACCATATACTTTTTGAGCGTACTATGCACCTCGGACGGATCGATGTGGATATTCGGGTTTAAGATAGTGTTTGAAGTCATATATATTCAGTTTTTAGTTTCGAGTATTCAGTTTGCGGATAATACTTCCGTAGTTTTTAGTAATTATCAATCTGTGCGCGTTGTAATTTACCGCTGAAGTCGACGTAGACAGATTTCCATTCTGAATAAAATTCATATACTGCCCAGCCGCCTTCGCGATGGCCGTTACCGGTCTCTTTCACACCGCCAAACGGCATATGGCATTCAGCACCGATAGTCGGCCCATTAATATAACTGATACCTGCTTCCATATCGCGCATGGCTTTGAATGCATTATTTACATCCTGAGTATATATCGATGAAGATAACCCGTATATCGAATCATTCAGTGTTTTAATTCCCTCCTCAAGGGATTTAATTTTGATGATCGATAATACCGGACCAAATATCTCCTCTTTTGCAATCCGCATATCGGCAGTGACATCCGTAAATATTGTCGGTTGATAGAACCATCCATCACTCAATCCATCACCTGTTGCACTGTCACCACCTGTCAGCATTTTGGCACCTTCTTTTTGTCCGATCTCGACGTAGCTGTGAACACTTTTTCGCTGCCCTTCATTGATCAACGGACCTACTTCGACATCCTTCTTCAAACCGTCACCGAGTTTCAGCTGTTTGGTACGCTCAATTAAATCGGACATAAATTTATCATATACTTTTTCATGGACTAACAGACGGCTCGTTGCAGTACATCTTTGCCCTGTTGTACCAAAGGCACCCCATAATACACCATCGAGGGCGAGCTTTAGGTCGGCGTCATCCATCACAATTTGTGCATTCTTACCGCCGAGTTCGAGCGACACACGCTTTAAAGTGCCTGCTGCTGAGGCAGAAATTTTTTTACCTATATCGGATGAACCGGTAAATCCGATAAGATCAATATCCGGATGTTCGGTAATAGCATTACCAACCGCACCACCACCTCCATGTACAATGTTTACTGCACCCTCGGGGACACCCGCTTCAACTAATATCTTTACAAATTCGGTCGCAGTTGCCGGAGTATCGGATGCCGGTTTAAATACTACCGTATTGCCGCAGAGCAATGCAGGAAAGATCTTCCAGGTTGGAATTGCCATCGGGAAATTCCATGGTGTAATCATACCTGCGACACCAATCGGTACACGCATAGCCATAGCAAATTTATCCCGCAACTCAGACGGAACCGTTTTACCGAACAACCGTCTTCCCTCACCAAATGCATAGTATGCCGTATCGATACCTTCCTGAACATCGCCCATTGTCTCGGCAAGTACTTTCCCCATCTCACGCGTCATTAGTTCAGCAAGCTCACGTTTCCGGCTGACCATAATATCACCGGCTTTTTTCATGATATCACCCCGCTCAGGTGCGGGTACCAGACGCCATTTTTCATATGCTTTCCGTGCAGCTTTTACAGCCTCATCTACATCTTCCTTTCCCGATTTCGGAAATGTTCCGATAAGTTCGTTCCAGTTTGCGGGGTTCCGGTTTTCAAATGTCTCACCGGATTTCGCGTCAACCCATTTTCCGTTTATAAAGTTTTGATATTTCGTAGCCATACGGCCTCCTTGTTCGGTTTATTGGGAATAGCTTTGTTACACCAAAATCAATAGCTGAGAAAACTATTAGTGTTTATTCGTGTAATTAGTGATTATTCATTTTAATTGTCTATAAACTTTTACTCTAATCCGACCCGTTTAAATATAGTATCAACATGCCGGATGCTTCGCTTCAGATCGAATAATGAATTAAGTTCATCATCGTTCAATATACCTGTCACTTCAGCATCAGTCCCGAGCATGTCACGAAATGGAGTTCCATTCTCCCAGGTCTTCATTGCATTGCGCTGTACGATCCGGTACGCATCTTCCCGTTTCATGCCCTTATTTGTAAGTGCAAGCAAAACCGATTGCGATGCGATCAATCCGTTTGTTCTGTTCAGGTTTTCCATCATTCGTTCCGGATACACGAGCAAGTTAGCAATCAGGTCATTTGCTTTGGCAATCATATAATCGAGCAGGATACAGCTATCGGGAATAACAATCCGCTCGACCGATGAATGCGAAATATCCCGTTCGTGCCAGAGAGCAACATTTTCAAGTGCAGCAGTTGCATTACCGCGCAATACCCGTGCAAGTCCTGCAAGACGTTCACTAATAATAGGATTGCGTTTATGCGGCATAGCAGAAGATCCCTTTTGCCCCTTTGCAAAATATTCTTCCGCTTCGAGCACCTCGGTCTTTTGCAAATGCCGTATTTCGGTTGCAATCTTTTCCAGTGAGGCTCCGATACCAGCAATAGTCGACATGAATTCCGCATGGCGGTCACGCTGCACAACCTGCGTTGATACCGGTTCGGGTTTTAATCCGAGCTTGCCGCAAACATATTCCTCAACCGAGGGGTCAAGATGTTCATATGTTCCGACTGCTCCCGAAATTTTTCCCGTTGCAACTGTATCAATAGCCCGCATAAGTCGGTCGATATTCCGTTTATTTTCTTCATACCAGAGCGCAAGTTTTAATCCGAAGGTTGTCGGTTCTGCATGAATTCCATGCGTGCGTCCCACCATAATGGTGGATTTATATTTACGTGCTTGTTGCCGCAAGATATCGGATAATGAATGCAATCCTTTTACTAACAACTCACCCGATTGCTTCATCTGTACTGCAAGTGCTGTGTCGAGCACATCGGAAGAAGTCATACCGAGGTGAATAAACCTCGATTCGGGTCCGACATACTCTGCAACATTGGTTAGAAATGCTATAACGTCGTGTTTGACTTCTTCTTCAATCTCTAATATCCGATCGACATCAAATGCGGCTTTTTTACGGATACCAGCGACAGCATCTTTCGGAATTACACCTAATTCCGCCTGGGCTTCGCAAGCGAGAATTTCTATTTCAAGCCAAACTGAAAACTTATTTTTTTCAGACCAGATAGCCCCCATTTCGGGGCGTGTGTAACGTGAAATCAAATCATGCTCTTATGATTGACGAGATTCAAGTTGCAGGTTAATTATCTTTTCTTCCTCTTTATCACGCAAAACCCTCAGTTCTAACACGTCACCAACGCGTGATGAATTTACAATATCTATTAAGACTTCCTGTGCAGTTATACGCTCGCCATTCACTTCTATTAGAACATCACCGGGTTCAAGGCCAGCACGCTCAGCAGGACTATTCTGTATTACCTGATTTATAATCACGCCTTCAACTCTATCTAACCCGAGAATTCGGGCAAAATTCTGATCGACCGGCTGAATACGCAAACCTGTCCAGAAACTTCTATCAATCTTACCGTGTTCCCGCAGTTCTTCAACTATATTTTTTACACGATTAACCGGTATTGCAAATCCAACCCCAACATTACCGGTTTGATACCCTGATCCGGTATAAATTAATGTGTTGACTCCAATGACCTCACCAAGACTGTTGACCAGTGGACCACCGCTGTTACCACTGTTGATCGCTGCATCGGTCTGCAGCATACCCCGGTATACACGGTTGTTAACCGAACTGAGGTTCATATTTTTAGCACTGATGACACCAACCGTCACAATCGGTTTATGACCTCGCTCGAATAAACCAAACGGATTGCCCAACGTAACCACCCACTCACCGATTATCACATCATCCGAATTACCGAGCGGTGCATACGGTAATTCTTCCTCGGTATCGATCTTCAGCAGCGCAATATCCGACACAAGATCGCTGCCGATTAACTCTGCCTGAAATTGCCTGCCATCCGAAAGGGTGACCGTTATTTCTTCGGCATTCCCGGCAACGTGATCATTTGTCAAAATATACCCATCAGGTGAGATAATAAATCCGGAACCGAGTCCGCGAACTTCCTGCCGGCGTGTTCGGTCACCGAATCTATCACGAAAGAACGGACCGAAGAATGGATCGTCGCCGAAAAACTCACGAAAAGGATCACGATATACCGTTTCACGTACTTCGATAACATTAATACCGACAACTGCAGGACTAACTTTATCCACGGTGCGTGTAATAGCATTCTGCCGCGACTCGGTTATATCATTTTGCGCTTTATTAAATTCTGCGTGTGTGTACGCCGTTGGTTTCGCCTCCACAAAAGCGGATGTTGTCTGCACTTCACGTTCAATGATCTCCTCTATCTCCCGATCATTAAAATGCAACCCCAGTCCGGTACCGATAAGGGCGGCAAGAACGAGAGATGTTCCTATAACAAATGCCTTACGCATCATATAATAATCTCCTCCTCAATCATTACATATCACCGGAACTTTTTTT